>Ga0163216_100248_pt1 | contig 119342 bp, 100 predicted proteins | sample SynspAceP_FD_167610 | JGI IMG/M metagenome (GOLD analysis project Ga0163216, IMG submission 167610) | Saline lake microbial communities from Ace Lake in Antarctica - Synechococcus sp. Ace-P (Illumina Assembly) | ecosystem: Environmental > Aquatic > Non-marine Saline and Alkaline > Saline ... | reverse complement strand
ACCGAGAAGTGCCGGCGGCAAACAAATCATTGGACTTTGAGTCCCAAAAAAACTACCCTATCGGTAGTGCCGCTATCGGTCTGCGCGCATCGTAAATTTCTAGTTTGACCATGACAGTGCTTTTCTTTGTCTTTGTCTGACACCTTTTCTTTGTCTGACCCCTTTCCTTGTCCATTGTTTGGCCTTTAAGGACTTCGGTTTGTGTGACAAATAAAGTTCGCATCGTTTTCGCAGGCGGACTTTCACGACCGTCAGTCTTGACAAATTCCGCCATCGCCAAATTGGAAATGGCTAGTACTCCTTGCGAAGCTTCGTCAAAAGCGTGCGGTTGCGAAACTGGTCGGCCGCATTATTTATGATCGCCATTTGAGAGATGAGATCCTCGTGAGGTTCATAACTGCTTGTCACAATTCCCTTGTTGGAATCGACGTTGGACGGATCCTGTTTGGCTTTTGGATCATTGTCCATGTATCGATGCCAATGCCAGCCGACACAATTCGGATGTTTCAGTAAACCCAAAGTGAAATTTTGATAAAAGTAGCCACGATCGCGTTGAGTCTTCACAACCCAACCGGCTCCGGATGTGTTTCCCATGCCCGAGTCCATGCCTTTTGCATAAAACTCCGTAATGATAAAGGGACGCCCGGACCATTGTTTCCAGTTTTCCATTTGCTCTGCATCGGGAGTCCATTGCCAATACCAATTGATGGATAGAATATCCACGTGTTCTTTAGCCGCCTTGAACAACGGTTTCAACTCTAACGCTCTGCCGTGAAAACGACACCCAAGGTACATGTGATTCGGGTCATGTTTCCTGATCGCTCGCTTGACAATGCGGAAATATTTCTCTGCGGCATATTCAACAAATGCCTCTCTGACCTGATCCGTTATTTGGGCGGGATTGACTCCTTGCTCCTTCAACCAGGCTGTTGCCGCAATATATCCTTCCTCGGTTTCTTTCAACTCCAAGTAACGGTCCAGCATCTCTAATCGCAAGGGCATTTCATTGTCGGAAAAATGCCCCAGAAGAAAGGGATCACTCTTTATTTCATGCATCTGCTGAGCATGCTCGGCACAAAACTCGTCAAACGCTGTGTCGAATACATAGATGCAGCCATTGGGATAACCTACATGCCCCGACTGCTGATAGGCTCCGCCGACTTTCTTCCCGTAGCTCGACATGAAGTTCCACGTGATCGTGTAGGGGATACGTGAATCTGATTTTCGAAACCGCCTCCAATCCGACCAAGACCCGAGAGTATTGAACCCTGCTGCCTTCAGATCCTTCACCGTCTTCACCGACCAGTTGTCTTCATCGCCAAATTTGTGAGCAAAAGCAGCCCTGCTGGTTGCAGTCGTTCCCATTTTCACTGAGTTGATACCTTTGCTGACAAACGGGCTACCCTCCGGGTCCACGATCACCCAGGATTCATCGAGCTTCTGAACATGAAAGAACCCGGTCTTGGGTGAAACGGAAACGCCCCCACCTCCGTAGCGATTTAGTTCGACTGATGCAGTTTTCTTGGCGACTTTTTCGGTCTGGCTGATAATCGTCGTTTTGAGGCTTTTCCACGCTTGATGGTCGGGCTTGCGCTTGACTTCTACGTTGATAACTTCAACCGGCGCCGCGTCTGGTCCCTGACCTTCGCACACCATGGGCAACGTCGCGGCGGACAAAAGCAAAGTCAGGGAAAGCCAACGGAGTGGTCGCATCAGTTCTTTCTCTTGAAAATTACGTCGACGGCAGCACATGGTAATTCGATCCTTCACACGAATGCTCGGTAGCGGTTATTAATCGAAGCGAGCATTTTCGGAGCTCAATGTCGCCAGCCACCGGTGATTGACGCCGTCAAAACCGGCTACCGGAAACTGGCCCCGAATGGTACTCACTTTAGCAAAACGTACGGCTTGCGTCCAGGTTCTAATTATTGAATCCCGAAGTCAAATTGTAGGGTTTGGACTGTTGGTCACGAGAACAATGTTCTCATTAATAGGTGTAGTCTTGACCTTCCCGGCTGGCTCGCCAAGATTTCTTGGCCGCTTCCAAATCCGCTTTCATGTTTTTAAAGATGTTGGGTTTGGAGCTTGTTAGATCATTCGATTCCGACGGATCGTTTTCCAGATCGAAGAGCATCATTTCGTCTCCGACTTCAGGGATGCAGATCTTGTAGGATCCGTCGATCAATGCATAGAGTTGCGTGTCCTTGTAGAGCCGTTGATAGCCGAATGCCAGCGGAAAGGGTCTCTCCGTTGGTTTGCCTTGCAAAACGGGTTTTAAGCTGATGCCATCCATGGGACGATTCTTAAGGGCCGGCAATCCCAGGAGATCCATGATAGTCGGAAGATAATCGACGGTACCCGCTTGAAAAGAGCATGTTGCATTTTCCTTTAGGTGACCAGGCCACACCATCAGCGATGGGACTCGGATGCCACCTTCCCACATCTGATGCTTGTGCCCCCGGAAAGGACCGGCGGATGCAATCCCTTTCTTGGTCGCGGAGTCGGCGGGACCGTTGTCGCTGCAGAAAAAGACAATGGTATCCTGGGCCAAGCCATTCGTTTTCAAGAACTCCTGCAGACGTCCAATTTGTTCGTCCATGGCAGTGATGCAGCCGTAGAGATGTTTCTGTGCCTCCGGCAATTTCGGATAGCGTGCCAGGTATTCGGGACCGGCCAGGACGGGGTCATGCGGTGCATGAAACCAGACCGTTGCTAAGAAGGGTTTTTGTTCGGCGACCGCCTGTTCGATAAACGGAATGACCCGATCCATCATGATGCGGCTGTCGTCGCCCTCCAGATTCTCCGTGACCGGGGCTCCATTGTGCACATAGACCGACCCGCCCCATGAACCGTCTTTTCTGGCTCCAAATCCCTTCCATCTGGCAGGCGTTCTGGTGGGGTTCCACGTGGGTACGGCGCTCTTGGTGGCAAATACCTCTTGAAAACCGTGATGCCAGGGCGGCGAATAAAAACCGCGACTGTCAATTCGATCCGGCTCCACCCAGCCCAGGTGCCACTTGCCGAAGAAGCCCGTATGGTAACCTTCTTTCTTCAATAGCTCAGCGTAAGTCGTCTCAGCTTGACGCATGGCGCCGGTGTGGGCCGCGAAAATCCCTTGCCGAAAAGGGTTCCTGCCAGTCAGGCAACTTGCCCGTGTGGGAGTGCACAAACAGGATGCAGCGTAGAAATGGTCGAAGGTGATTCCTGAGCGAGACATTTCATCCAGATGAGGCGTGATGATCTTCTCGTTTCCGTTGAAGCCAACATCGCCGTAGCCCAGGTCATCGGCCATCAACACAACCACGTTGTATCGTTTCGATTTCGCCTTTCCGCTGTCGAGCAGAAGACTCTGTTGCGCTTCTAAGTCTGTTGCCAGGAAGGCAGCGGCGAGAATGCCGACCAGACACCTGATTGTTGTACTTTGGATGCAGCTGGCCGGCGCCCAATTGGTGTTCATCCACCTTACAGATGCTGGTCCGCCCAGGAAACGTGTTCGGTAATTCATGGTTCTGATTCTATTTGGCTGCGATTACTATTCATATAAAACGAAGGCGTTTGCTTCCGGAGATTTTTTCTTTTCAACTGTCATCGACAAGCATGCGTGACTCGTCTAATTCTCTGCCGTTTCACCCGGGTCTTTTCCCAACCACTCCGGGATCCCTTCGTTCCTCAGACGTTCGACTCTTTTCCCATAGGAATCCAAACCTCCGTCTTTCATCGAATCGGGTAGAGTGTTTTTCGTCGGCAGATGCTTTTTGAAGCGCTCTTTGATTTTATCAAACTTGGGGTTCGACGCTTGATTGACATGCTCCAACGGATCCGTCGCGTGATTATAGAGCTCCTCGCTGCCGTCCCGATAGCGAATGTATCGCCAGCGCGGACCACGGATCGCGTGGTTGTTGTAGTACCAAGTCGTGACAGCAGGTTCGCTACGCCGGGCGTCGGGATCCTCAAGTTGGGGCAGCAGACTGACCCCCTCCAATCCTTTCACTGGTGGCAAATCGCACAACTCAATCAACGAGGGATAGATGTCCAGCAAACTGACTGCCCGATCACATTTCTTGCCTGCGTTGGTCGCACCTGGCACATGAATGGAAAGGGGTACACGGGTGGCTTCTTCCCAGAGTGCCTGTTTGCGCCAATGTCGTTTCTCGCCGATGTGCTGGCCGTGATCTGACCAGAAAACGATGATCGTGTTGTCTGCGTAGGGGCTTGCCTCTAGTGCGTCTAGCACTTTACCCGCTTGGGCGTCCACAAAGGAGATGCAGGCCAGATAGCCACGTGTCATTTCCTTCCAATATTCCGGCCCGATGCTGAGCACATTTGCATGGTCACCGCCTTGGATCGTGCCCAGCGCCATCGCTTTGCCATGCAACGGGATGTCGTCCATTTCATCATCGGGGACTTGCGGGACGATCAGGTCCTTCATTGGGTAAAGGTCGAAGAACTCTTTGGGCGCCGTGAAGGGGACGTGCGGTCGAATAAATCCAACCGCGAGGAAGAAGGGCTTGTCGTGCGTCTGGTTCAATCGTTCGACCGCCCAGTCGGCGATTTGTTCGTCGGGCATGCCTTCGGCCGGCATGTCGGTCTTTTCCAGCGCGCCCCAGCACAGCGATTGCCCATCCACTCCCTCTTGATACTTTTGGTAGATCGCGCCGCCATCACGAGGAAACGGATGGAAGTGTCCACCGCTCTTGCCCTGGTAGCCATGTCCGTGTGCGGCGAGTTCGCTCGGCCATTTGTATTTGGGCCGGGTCTCTGTCCAATAGTCGTAGCCGGTGATGTCGCTTGTTCCCTTGTGAAAAACTTTGCCGGCAGCCAAGGTCTTGTACCCGTTGTGTTTGAAATGTGTGGGCAGGGGAACCGTCTCGCCCAAAATTCTTTCGTAATCCGACCGTTTCTTGGAGCCATTGGAATACCAACCGGTGGTCGATGGCCGAAGCCCGCTCAGCAAAGCATGCCGCGAGGCACCGCAAACCGGTGCTGCACAATGCGCGTTGGTGAACATAACGCTCTTTGCAATCAGCCGATCGAGATTGGGTGTCTTCGCCTGCGGATGCCCGCCGAGTGCGCCAATCCAGTCGTTCAAATCGTCGATTGAGAGAAACAAAACGTTCGGTTGCGAGCCTGTGCTGGACAACGATTCTTGGAAGTTCTTGCCGGATGGCTCAGGTTTCGCCTTTTCGTAAACCTCACTCTTGGACCCGGTTTTACGCGTCTCAGCGTCTACCTCATCGAGAAACCCCACCATCATCTCATGCAACTCGCGGACTTTGTCGGGGCGGCTGGCAGAAAGATCGCGCTTTTCATCCGATCCTTTTGACAAGTCGAACAGTTCCAGTTGATTCCTGTCCCAGGTCTTCACCAACTTGTAGTCATCCAGTATCAAAGCTGTCTCTGCCGACCGCGCTACCGCCTGATGGAAAATCAAGAAACGATTGTTTCGAGCAACAGCGCCTTGGCCGCCGCTCAACATCACCGGCGTCATGCTGCCGCCGTCCAATGCCTTTGGTAGCGCCGGCCGATATCCGGCGAGCTCTGCAACCGTCGGGAAAATATCCAGCCCCGTGACCGGCACGTGGCTCAATGTTCCCGCTTGGACTCCCGGACCAAGGACGATGAACGGCACTCGGATTCCACCTTCATACACCGAACCTTTGCCATCTCGCAAAGGATGATTGCGATCCAATTCCTTTCCTTTCTGACCTGGCATGGTGTTTCGACCGCCGTTGTCGGACAAGAAGAACACATAGGTAGAATTCTCCAAGCCAAGCGACTTGATCTTATCCAAAACGATGCCAATACCCTCATCAACATCGTTGGTCATGGCCGCGAACTCCGGCATCGAATGTTTCTTGCCCGGATTCGTGGCCTGCGCTTCTGCCAGAGACTGTTCGCGATAAAAAATGTCAAGATGCACGGCATAGTGGGAGACTTGCACATAGAAAGGATTCCCCGCCTTCGACTCCTGTTCCATGAACTTACACGACCTCTCGGTGATGCCAAAGATCTGCTTCGGATCTTCCTTGGCGGCCGGACCGCCGGCGCCCTTGCCGCCGCCAGTTCCGTTGTCGGTGTAACCGTCGCTGACGTCGTAGCCCATCTCTTCAGGCGTGACGTCGTCGAAGCGCATATCCCATTTGCCAAAGTGGGCGGACCGATAATTGGGATTCGCCCGCTTCAACATCTGCGGGAGACTCAATTGCTTGCGAAAGTTCGTCGTCCAGTTCCGCTGGTCCTTCTGATAAATATGCCGAGCAGGCGTTTGCCCGATGAGCAGACTGCGACGGGTCGGACAACAATAAGGGGCAGGCGCATAGCCACGCATGAAACTCATGCCGCTATTGGCGAGCCGCTCAATGTTGGGCGTCTGGTAATAGTCGCTCTTCGTCCGAGCATCATCGGGATCAATTTGCAGCGAAGTTCCCACCCAACTCTGGTCGTCTGTCAGGATGACGACGAAATTGGGCGACGATTCAGTCGCTCTCGCTGGCAACGCTTCGCTGCCAAACCCGAATACGATGAGGAGTAGTGCCAATATGCGTGGATGAGGTTTCATGAGTGATTTCTTTGAGCCGGTTTCAAATGTGTGGGCCGTGAGGCACCGGGTAGCGCCACCCGGCTGCTAACGGGTGCCTGAGTTTATACAAAAGGTTGGTCTGAATGAACCTAGCTGGACAGCTCCACTTTGTATTAGCCGTTTTGGCGTTAGCCCCGGTTTTCGTGGGGAGAGCGGTAGCTAACGCCAAAACCGCTAATTTAATGAAAACCAAGCGATTTACGGGCAAACCCATGCAAAGTGGTGCTGTCCAGCTAGTGTCCGGTTTAACCTGGGTTGGAGAAGGTTCATTCCGAAGAGGACAAGACCAAGCTTACGATTCGAGGCCCGTCCGTACCTTGCACGCCTGGATGGGTGAAGTAGATACCAACCATGGTGTTGGCAGGCACAAACGTGTTTCCCAAGTCGTTATCACCATTCCGGGCGCCGACCAACTCAATATTGGAAAACTCCTCTGATGAAATAGTCAGCGTGCCACCTGAATTCATCTCCAGCAAATCGATGGTCTGTAAATAGACGTCGGCATTGAATGAGAATTCCCATCCTTCATCAGACTCAAAATTTCTGGCCGTATCACGATCCTTCGTATTGATGCCTAACCCACCGGAATCTCCGATATTGGTAACATGACTTTTCACGCCATCGGAGGCCCTCGAGCCGTCCAATCCGATAATGCCGGATGTGGTGATGGTCACTCCGTTAACGGTCATACTTGCACCGATTCCTGCAGCGTCCAACTTGGAGTCGGCTACAAACTTAAAGACCTGGTTGATACCCGGTGGTTCTTCTGGCCATGGAGACATGTTTTGAAGCGCAATGATGGTCTCCGCGTATTTCACGTTGCCCGCCAGGTTGGTCCACTCCTCGGGGTCGTTTGTGTGGTCGTAGAGTTCTTGTGATCCATCTTCATATTCGATGTACCGCAAATCGCCATATTGAACCGCTTTAATACCATGCTTAAAGGTAAATGCCGGATGGTCCCACGAACGAGCGGGCTTTTCCAGCAGCGGCTTCAAGCTTCGGCCCTGTGTTTTGTCGTTGGGCGGCAAACCGCACAGATCAACCAAGGTCGGATAGATATCAAGCAGGCTGACTACGCTATCGCATTCCCCACTGGCGGTCATTCCAGGGGCTTTGATGATGAGTGGTGCCACTCCCGACCGGTCCCATAGCGTATGTTTCTGGAAGGTGTTCTTCTCGCCCATGTGATAGCCGTGGTCGCTCCAGAGAACGACAATCGTATTGTCTTTGTAGGGGCTGGCGTCCAGCGCGTCCAACACCTCTCCGATCTTGGCGTCGGCATACGTAATGTTCGCGAGGTAGGAATGGACGATGTTCGTCCATTGATTGTTCTCGATCGCCCATTCGGTTCTTGGGTAGCCGTCGTTTATGTTTTCCAGTCCGGCGGCCGGAACGTCATCCCAGTCATCCGGATTGTATAGCGGCATGACTAAGTTGTCTTTGTCATACATGTCAAAATATTTCTGAGGCACATACCAGGGCACATGCGGATGGAGAAACCCGACCATCAGCATGAAAGGTTGTTCATGAGTTTCCTGAAACCGATCCACCGCCCACGCGGCGGCCTTGGAGTCGCTCATGTCGGCTTCGGTACCCAAGCCGTTGTCGCCAACGTAAACCCCCCAGTCGGTCAATGTTGAGGCCGTCTTCGGGTTTAGGTCTGGCGGCCAATTACTTCGTATCCTATCCCCTGTTTCATCCTCATTAAAGTCCCAACGCTCCCGCCCACCCGACAGGTCAACACTGTCGTCAGGAACATGGCTATGAAGAATCTTGCCTACCGCCATGGTTTTGTACCCGCGATCACCGAAATAGGTATGCAACAGGGACGAGCCCAGCGCGTTAACCGCCTTTTCGACATCACGATCACGCGGTTGGGTTTTAGCTGTGTTGAGTTCTGAAAAATACATGCCGCTCATAACGCTTGCCCGGGACGGGCCGCAAAGCGGATAGTTGCAATACGCCTTCGAAAAATAGACCCCATCACCAGCCAACCTATCCATATTGGGGGTGATGGCCTGTCCGTTCCCCGCGTAGCCGGTCCAATTGTTGAGATCGTCAACCGCGATGAACAAGATGTTCGGACGATCTCCGAAACATTGGCCGGTCGCCATGCACCCAATTGCCACGCATAGCATTCGGTGCCCGCAGCATTTCACAAGTGCGGTTAGTATTCCACAGAGCATAGTATTCATTTTTTCATTCCTTTTTCACGCGCTTCTCCGTCCACGAGCAGCAACGCTGAGGGGGTCAACAGGCACTTTTTGCACATCGGTTTCATCCTCATTCCTCGAGGAGCAGAAAAGCTTTCGCTTCTGGAGCAGAAGCATCTCCCCAGCCATAGAACAGAAGCATTCCATCGACGAGTGTGCCGTCGGGTTTTCTGACAGGCTGGATGTTGTTGTATTTCCAGCCGGGATATTTGGTCCGGTCAGGGGTCAGGTCTCTTGCCTTTTTCCAGGTGTTTCCATGGTCAGTTGAGGTCCATTCATCAATGTTGCCGCCGCCGTATCGGTCCATATTGCCTTCACCCTCAAAATAACCGTCTCCTGTGAGTAGATAAGCGTGCAGGACGCCATCAGCGCTCTTGGCAAGATGGCCGCAGTTCCAATGGTGATTGGAGTCGGTAATGCGGGTATGCTTCCACTCTCCGTTCTCGAGTCTAACATAATGATAACCGAGAGACTTTTCATGCTCGACCTCCGATAGGTTATGGAGAAAGCTCACTTGATCGTCTTCATCCACTATCATGGTCGGGATGATGCCCCCGCCTCGCCATTTTGTATCCCAGATCAGACACTTGGAATTGGCAGTTTCCAGATCGATCGGCGTCTGTAGAACCTCGCCCTTGTCATTGACTACCTGATGGGTACGCAGGTCTATCTTCACATAGTAAAGGTTGTGTTTATAGTTGCTGGTCGTGCGATTGTCGTAGAGGGGGTTGTGCAGCCTCGTCTTGTCCAGTTTCCCGCTGGCTATCTCTTTGGGAGATCTTGGTCTTTTATAGTCGTCGTAGGCGATGAATCCGACATGCAGGAAATTCCCGTCCTTGCTGATCTCTTTGGCCAAGTAGCTTGACCAGTCCGTATCCATTCCGCGGTGCTGATCCAGATCAATCACATCAGTTTCCGGCCCCTCCCAGGTTCTCCCGTTGTCACTGGTAATCCGATAGCTCCATGAGCTGTAATGTCCATCAGTGCGATAAAACACGAGCTGCTTATTGTCGTAAACTCGACCCGTCCAGGGATAGGACATTTTGGGAGCCGGTGCCGGAGCCTCGCTCCAATCATCGAGACTGGATCCAATACTACGCGGGCTATCGGAAATCAAATGCGTGCCACGATCATGGTGCCAGCCATAAAACACATGCAGTCTTTCATCCATGTCCGCCCATACGACGGGGCCATCATGGTGATCACTGCTATATTTTTTGCCTAGTGTGACCATTTCGGAGAATTGACGGGAGAGCGGATCATACGTGACGGCCATCGATTTGAATTCCGCTTTCCTCTTTGAGCTCTTACTCTCTCGCACAATGCCTCCGCCATTGAAGACGATATGGAGCTTGCCCTTCAGATAAACCGCCGGAGGCCTTTGCCTCGCGTCATAAAGCATCTTGACCTGCCCTCCTCCTCCAAAAGGCACAACGTGAACATCCGATGATTCCCTGGCTTGAGTCATCGAACGCTGCCCACGCAATTCAACCTCGTCAAACGCATTCATGTCATCGAAGGAACCGATGCCAATGCGTCCCTTGCCGAAGGTCTTGTCACGGACAGTCATATGCGGTTTGGTCATGTCATCAAAATAGATTTCAATCGTGCCTTGTTTAGAATCACGAACCAGTTTCACGTCATGCCACGCACCGGTCCAGGGTGTCCTTTTTTTGTTTTCAGTCAACGCTAGACGCGGGGCGTCCTTGACAATCATGATTTGGCCACTGTGCGGATCAGGCTTGGCACCCAGATGCACATAATAAAACCTTGAGGCATTCTCGTAACAAAAGAAGACGCAACAGTCTCGGTGATTGCCCGTGTCTTTGGTCGACTTGACCTTGAATTTCAACACGAACGAGGCCGCTTCGACGTCCTTCATCAAAGCGATATGTCGAGGACTACGTACTTTCGGTTCATACTCACTGTCACGTTTTGTAATGCTCAGGCTCATCCCTTTGCCATGCTCCTGAAGTGCCCACGACTTGCTATCGACGATCTCCCACTTATTCAGCCCTTTTTCAAAGTCGTCTTCAAAGAGCACTGGCATGTGCTTTGGAGAAGCAGTCGTCTCAGGAACATCCTCACGATGGACAGTTTTGCCTACCTGTCCAAACACGTGTTTTGCGGGCTGCAGCGTCAATCCAGCGCAAGCGAATCCGCTAAGCAACAAGGGGAAGAGACGTAGATGTGGTTTCATAGCTGATTCCGTGAGTACTCTACTTACGTATGGGATGCGTTTCGACCGGCATCAAACCCGTGGGCTGGTCTTCCATGGCCGGCTCGTAAAAATCAACCACGCAAATAACGGATGTGTTAGAAATATGGCTTATTCGACGGAAGCGTGCGACGAAGGTTTTCGAGGCATGGCTCCAGTGTCCTTTCATGATTTGTGGTCGCCGTTTGCAACCGCTACAATGGAATTGCCTGGAAAAACGGAGTCAAGCTCTGCAGAGGTGCAACTTGACAAGGGATATCCCGGCCGCCCGCCTTTCCCTGCAAACGCGGTGCGCCAATGGTGCTTCCGGTCCCCGGCGAACTCACGTTCGTCGAGGGCTCATTTTTTGAATACCATTGGACACAGGAGCCATACCTTCAAAAGCCTCGGGCTGGTATCGGCGCATGTTTCCGTAGGATAAAAAACAATCATACCAAACACGAGACACCGTGTCCTTGCAGATCGGGCAACCCTCGTGACTTGCAATTCGGGCATCGCGATGGCAATAATTGCGACTTCGGTACGCTGAGCGTGTCGAGTAGTTGCTCTTGAAAACAACTTACAGGAGAAGCTCTCTGAAACAATTGCTACGAAAACAAGTCCATCTCCCCAGAGTGCACCAGCAAGCGAATTATTCCATTGGGGTGAATCTAAATGGCCGGCAATTCGAAAAGCTTGCCCAGGGTTTGACCTGGTCCTCGGTTTGCAGGATGATTTGCGAATTGGCTGGATTCAATATTGACTCGGCCCTCGCTTACGCGTCGGGTTATGAAAAACGAGTCGCTTGAGTTATGCCGAATCAACTGACACGACCTACTTAGACAGTGATTGTGTCAGCAGCACCGTTTTTGCAGAACAGCCCATCGTCTTCTTCTTTCTTATTGATGACCTCGGCCCGGATGAACTCGTTTATTACGCCAGTAAGTTTCACGAGACCCCAGACATCGACGCGTTGGCATCGCGCGGGATGCGGTTTCCGAGCGATTTCTCAGGATCGACGCTATGTTCGCGAAGTCGAGCCTCCATTCCGATTGGACGTCATCCCGCTCGGCTTCACCTAACCGATTGGATCCCGGGCCAGACGCAGATCAACGTCAAGTCGATTGGTCCCGATTGGAAAACTCACATCGACGGCGAACGAGCCTTGTTGCCTGAAGCGTTGAAGGAACGTGGATATGCCACGGGTTTCTTCGGCAAGTGGGATCTCATGCCCAAGCCCAATACGCGAATCTGGGAATCAAACGATAAAAAGGGGTCAGGACTCTTTATGGCGAGGTTGGGGGTGGCTAAACTCGGTGGATTCCCCGCCCCAAACGCGCCGACGAGAAGAATGCGATCTACGCTGCCTTGAACCGTGGCAATGGACGATCGGTCATTTTCCACAAGGAAGGCGACTACGAAGCGTTCGAGAATATTCTTGCCGAAGGGCTTGTCCGCTATCCATGCCGCATTCTTTCGTCTCAGTTGATGGCGAATCATTGGCACTTCGTGCTCCAACGGATCGAAGATGGAGGAATGAGCATTTTCTTGCGTTGGGTCACCCTGACGCATATGAGGCGGTATCATGCCCATTACCACACTGCGGGAGAGGGACATGTTTACCGAGGCCGATTCAAAAGTTTCCTAGTCCAAGATGACGACCATTTCCACGTTCTCTGCCGGTACGTCGAAAGCAATGCACAGCGAGCCAAGTTGGTCGCGCGTGCGGAGGATTGGCGGTGGGGGTCTCTGTACCGTTGGGTTCAGCCGAGCGAACGTTCGCCACGGCGATTGTCCCCGTGACCGTTGACGTGTTCTGCCAACTGGATTCGCCGTGTCAACGAAGCGCTCGACGACAAGCAACTCGTTGCGCTTCGCTGGTCGATCCGGCGTGGCAATCCGTTCGGTCAAGCGAATTGGGTGGAGTCGATCGCCCGTCGACTGGACCTCGAATCGACGCTACGAGTACGCGGACGCCCGAAAAAGAAGCCCATTTCAACCGACCAACGAAACAAAGAGTCCTGACTCGAATGCCACAGGACCAAGCTCCCGGCCAGCACTCAAGGCTCGGGATTAATCCGCAATAACCTAGCAGGGGAAGAGCGAGCACCTTAAGTTGGCCGTGGGATGCTTGAACACGCGGCATTCAGTCCTGACCCCTCTTCTTCCGCAATCGTTCCGCCGATCCTGCAGCGTCTGGGCTTGGATCGAGCATCATGGTGTGAACTGGTCAGCGATTTTGGCAGGCGGTTTTGTACGGTTGCCGGAAGTCCGGATTGTGTTGACGCAATTCGAAGTCACCGCACCCATCGCCGCTACCACATCCGCCGCGCAGGAGAACTATTCGCGACCGCTGACTGATTTCAACGATCAGCATCTTATTCGCTCCAGATGATCGCATTTTCAGGCCGACAACGCTTGAGGTGCGCTGCGGTGCGCACTCTTGGGCAGCGAATACGGCAAAGCAGTTCGTTTCGAAGTTTGAACGGCCAGAGAAATCTCACCAATCGACGTCTAGTCTAAACGGGCCGATCGCCAGGGCCCAACAAAGTGTTATGTCCCCAAGATTACCCCCAAGATTGCCCTTGTCGCATTGAACGAACAGTGTCCCGTCGGTTAGAGCCAGTATTGGCAGCGGCCAGTTTAGCTTCCCACCACTGTACAATTTGACCAACAGGGGTTCGTCCGACACCTCTGAAGCCTGTCGCGATAGCTAAGCTCGGTGAAACTATGTGTTCAATGCAGACATGAGATAGAGACACGCATGAAGAAACAAAATCTTGGGAAGGGTTTGGTTGTGTTGGGAGCCGGATTGTCGTTCCTGTTTTCGGTTGGGCTTTGGTTCACAGGTCAAAGAGAGGAGGGATTGTTCGTTGGCATTTGGGTGCCCTCAATTCTGTCCTTCGGAACACTCCTCTTTGCAGGAAAAGGAGCAGCATCATGACTTCGGTTGCGATTCTTGTGTTGGGTTTCATTGTTACCATGATCACAGGAGTCGGTGCCGTGCTGATCGGATTAGAAGAGGCGGCCGATCCAAGCCAAAGCCGCGTCGAGGATTTATCCGAATTCGAGAAGCGAATCGTAGGGCGCGGTGATGGAAAAAAGCCAGAGTGAGTCGTCCTCTGGATCACTTGTGTTAGAATAGATTTTCGACGTGTGACTTTGAAGTTCGATTAATCAAAGGAAACGCGGAAAGGGTAAAGCCGTAGAAGCCTTGCGGCAAGTGGTTGCCGACACCTATGCATTGATTAGCCAGACGCATGTCGGCCATTGGAACGTGCGTGGGCGGTCGCTCTTTTCGCTCCACAATGCGTTTAAGTTGCAGTATAACGAATTGTTCGTCGCTGTTGACGAGATCGCAGAACGGATTCGAGCGAAAGGTGCGATTGCCCCAGGTGGCCTGAGGAACCTTGCGGAGATGGCAGGCATCGAAGAGATCAAAGAAGACGCATCGGCAGATGAAATGGTCCGGCATCTGAGACGAAGAAAGGGGGCCACGAAGAAAAGGTGCCAGGGTTCCTTGCGGCGAGGTTGGGACTGGCAAACGCGGTGGATCCGCCGCCCCAAACGCGTTGACGAGAAAAATGCGGTCTACCATGCCGTGACCGTGGCAATGGAGGATCGGTCATTTTCCACAAGGAAGGCGACTACGAAGCGTTTGAGAATATTCTTGCCGAAGGGCTTGTCCGCTATCCATGCCGCATTCTCTCGTAACAGTTGATGGCGAATCATTGGCACTTCGTGCTCCAACGGATCGAAGATGGAGGAACGAGCATTTTCTTACGTTGGGTCATCCTGACGCATACGAGGCAGGATCATGCCCATTACCACACTGCGGGAGAGGGACATGTTTACCGAGGCCGATTTGAAAATTTCCTAGTCCAAGATGACGACCATTTCCACGTTCTCTGCCGGTACGTCGAAAGCAATGCACAGCGAGCCAAGTTGGTCGCGCATGCGGAGGATTGGCGGTGGGGGTCTCTGTACCGTTGGGTTCAGCCGAGCGAACGTTTGCCACGGCGATTGTCCCCGTGACCGTTGGCGCGTTCGGGCCAACTGGATTCGCCGTGTCAACGAAGCGCTTGACGACAAGCAACTCGTTGCGCTTCGCTGGTCGATCCGGCGTGGCAGTCCGTTCGGTCAAGCGAATTGGGCGAAGTCGACCGCCCGTCGATCGCCCATCGACTGGACCTCGAATCGACGCTACGAGCACGCGGACGCCCGAAAAAGAAGCCCATTTCAACCGACCAACAAAACAAAGAGTCCTGACCACTTTTCCTTAGAATTCCATGCCGGTCGGTTGTTTACAATCTTAGCATCGTCCATCACCATCCATTCGAACATCGGAGCATGCCTTGAAAACCTTCCGCGTACCTTTCCGACGGATGAGCCTTCTTTTTCTAACCACTCTTATTTAAAACAGTTTTTCAGCCAACTGATTTCTTCCCCCACACTTGTATCTTTCTGGGCACTTACCTTGCACTTCAGATCCAATTGATCGTATTCGTCCTTGAAATACTTCCCGAATGCAACATGGTGCGTGTATTTTGATTGCTTTGTTCCAAACGGCAATGGCTTTCCATCCCACTCTTCAAGACGTTCAGGGTAAACCAAAAAAACAGGAGGATCATCGTTTGTGATGTGATTCAGAGCGGAAGCTTTCATTGCCATTTCTCGGTACTTCTTCTTGGACATCACCTCTTTCAATTCATCAAAAGGCATTTTCTTGACTCCGTAGAAATCAAAAATGGATGTATGGACTGCAGCACCCGCATAGATATTTTCAAGCCAGAAGAATGGATCGTTGCTGGTCTGGGCATTTTTGGCGATTATTGTCGTCAGGCGGGTCGATTCTCTTAAAACCGGATCGGGGCTATCAGGAGATGCTAAGTCATCATGTACAGCAAGCCACGTGGAAAGATTCCCCCCGGCGCTGCTCCCCGTGGTCGCAATTCGCCTGGGATCGATGCCCCATTCCTCAGCGTGAGAGCGAATGTATTGGACAACTCGAGCGGCATCGAGGAAAGGTCCTGGGAAAGAAGATTGTGTCACATACCGGTAATTAGCAGTAACAACGGAAATTCCGTTTTCCAGGCAGACATTGGCAAGACTATCCCCGTAATACTTTGATTTGTCTCCCCCCACAAAGCCTCCGCCATGGAAAAAGACAAGAACAGGTGTAGGACTTTCTGACCGAGCCTTCCAAAAGTCAAGGGTGTTTCTCCAATGAGGACCATAAGGATGATCAGCGAGCACCCTGTTGGGCATTTCCTTTAGCCTCTTTTGCTGAGCCTGTATTTGACCTTGCACTTTCATGAAATGCCTGGACTCTGCGTCCGTCAATACGCCATCAGAATCATAGTCACCATGCGGATGTGTGCGGATTGCCTGTGCAAGTTTTTCGTCGTTTTGCGAAGTTATTTGTTGCGCAATGCACGACGTCGAATCGCAACTGAATAATAGCAATAGAAAACAGGCTTGCATGTGGTGAACAAAGTCGTTGTTTTTCATCGTTTTCAACATGGTACATGGATTACTTTGGAGGTCGGGAAATTTTTAGACTTGAAAGACCGATGGGGGTTAAGCTTCGTCTTCGAGCCTGTCCTTTTTACTGGTTCGTCTTTAGCGAAAAAAGCCCAATCGATCAGTTCTTTTGCTTCGCGTTTCGCTTCCATTGCGGTTTCGGTGTAACCGTACAACAGAAACATTGTTGACGCGTGTGTTAAGATATTGAGTTTTGTCATATTTTTGAAATGGGAGATCCTATGTTTGCAACCAATGCCGCCCAAGTCTGAGGCGATCGACTCGAGCGATTCAAGCACCTCGATGTCACCGTCCGGCAATCCTGTTGTGGGTGAAGGCGTCTCGCAAGCGTCTTTCTACCACTGGCGAGCGAAGCTTCGCCGCACCAGCCAGACGAGCAAGGATTGTCGCTCGCGGTTCCACTTTATACCACTTTCGCGGAGTGGCTGATCCGAGCAATCGCAGCGGTTGCCACGCGGCAACCGCACTGGGCTCACGCTAACGCCTTGCCTACAATGGGTTTACGGGTTCCTGGTGCGTGAGAGATGCCAAGCACCTTCGCGATCTTGGATCTCTCCCATGACCGCGAAAGTCGCTCAATTTCTAACCGCGATCGACAAGGATTGTCAAACCAAGCCACTCGCGAAATTTGTTCCTGTTCGTTTGCCTGCCTAGGCTCCCGCCAACCCAGTTTCCGTGTTGACGGTGGACCTGCCAGGCGGCATTCGTGTCCGATTCGAAGTCCCTGCGAACGCTGAAGCAACGCGTGCCAACGCCTCTGACCAAAAAGCCAATCGCTCATGATCGGATTACCTGACGGGAGTCTCGTTTACCTTTGCACCGAACCAGTCGACTTTCCCAAGGGCTTCGACGGGCTCATCAGCATCGTGCGCGACCTAAATACCCCGGGGGTCTTTTTCGTGCCTTCTAACCGCCAACGAAGCCGAACAGGTCTTAGCGACACCGAACATCACTAAACCTCTGGGCGTTCGCGACAGAGCCATCCCCGAAACATTCTACAGCACCGGCATCCGACGCGGTGAACTGGCCGGGCTTCGCCTCGACGACATCGACACGGAGCGACGAACGACCATGATCCGGTTGGGCAAGGGGAAGAAAGATCGAATCATCCCGATCGGCAAACGAGCGTTGTCATGGATCACCGTTTACATCGAATCCGCTCGCGGTGAACTGCTCGCGGGCATCAACGAACCGACGCTGTTCCTGACCAACGAAGGCAAACCGATCAACCCCGACAGTCTCACAGAATACGTCCGTCGTTACATCGACGCTTCGGGCATCGGCAAACGCGGTTCTTGCCATCTGTTCCGTCACACGATGGCCACGCTGATGCTCGAACACGGAGCCGACATCCGTTACATCCAAGCGATGCTAGGCCATGCCAAGCTCACGACAACGGAAATCTACACTCAAGTTTCCATCCGCAAACTGCGACAAATCCACAAACTGACTCACCCCGCCGACCACGACCGAGAAGAACCCGACCCCGACGACTTGAAAGCCACTGGCGACGACAGCGAACCTGACGCCTGAACCAAAGCGTTCACGCCCGCGCTATCGCGTTTAAACACTTCTTCTAGCTGCTCGTCCCCTGTCGGACGGGCAGCTAAAGAAAAAACTTTCTGGGCATCGTACTTGCCCCCGCCGCCGCGCCATCGGTTATAGTCGAGACGGTGAAAACCGCTTCGACGACCCGCCGCCCGACCACGAAAAATCGCACTCGCGCACGCGCGAGATGTTCCCCGGTCAACACGCGCCGAGCCTGCCTCGAAACTGCCGCAAAACGCACTGACAAACCGACCTGCACTTACGAAAGTCGCCGACGATTGGAATCTTGTTCCAGAGATCCGATCGGGTGTGTGGATGGCATGAGCGGATACACGGCATACCTCGTGCCATCTCGGTTGGACCCAAGCGGATTGTTCCGCTGCAAAGATAAATGCAAAAAAGGTGAGCGCTGTTCACAGAGCGTGATTGGTTTCGATCTTCAGAAGACCGCATTATGGGGAGAGCCTGGGTCTGGAGATACTGCTGTCTATCAATTAGCTGTCCTTGAGGTAATCCAGGAAATCGGTAGCGCGCTCGATTTCAAATGCCAGCACTTGAACGGGGACACTACGGGAAGAATTCTGGTTCATTCGACGGAAGCGTGCGCAGAGCCCACGACCGTCAGCTACTACCGAGCGAATCGATTCGGTTGCAGTTGCCCGCGTTCCTCGCAGTCGGCGAAGTCGACGTGGAAATCTCGTTCCGCGGCGATCGTGGCTGACATTGAAGCAACTCGCCGAAGCGGGTGGGGAAAGCCGCAACCACACGGATTCGCATTGTTCGCTCTTTTGATCAGCGATTGACAGATTCTTGTTAACAAAAGCTCTCCCGTGTCGGCATGCTAACTCCAACGCCACCCAGGACATCTCCCATGAGACCACGCCAATTCTTTCCGCAAATGGCATTGTTGTGCCTACTGCTGACGCCGTTTCCCGCCTGGGCCAAACAGCCCAACGTGCTGTTTATCGTGTGCGATGATTTGAACACCCACGTTTCAACATCGAGTTATCCCCACATCAACACGCCTGCGTTTGATGAACTGGCGGGCGCGGGGATGACGTTCCGCCGGGCGTATTGCCAGTATCCCGTTTGCGGCCCGTCGCGAGCCTCGCTGCTGCATGGGCTGTACCCGCAATCGACCGGGATTCTGGACAACAAGTCGGACATTCGCAAGGTTCGACCGGGCACGGTGTCGATGCCGCAGGCCTTCAAGCAAGCCGGTTATTGGACCGGCGCGGTCGGCAAAGTGTTCCACAACGAAAAGGTCGACCCAGGCGAAGTGGCCTGGGACCAAATGCTGCGTTTCGAGAATGATGAAATGCCAATGGTCACACCGATCCGCGAGAAATTTGAAGCGGATCACGGATCGATTGACCAGGGCAAGTCACGGAAATTGTGGCGAGAACTTTATCCAACGATCGCGACGCAAACTCGTGGCCAGGCTCCCGGCTACGGGCCGACAGGCTTGACCGACGCCCAACACAAGGATGGAAAGAACGCTCTGCAGATCCGTGAGTGGCTTGCCAGCCAAACTCACGGCGACAAACCCTTCTTCTTGGCTTGCGGCATCCAGAAACCGCACGTTCCATTTCTCGCACCGGACAAGTACTTCGCGATGTACCCGAAGGCGGATTTGAAGTTCACGCCGGCTTCGCTCGAGTTTTGGAAAACGATTCCGAAGCTCGCCCAGACCAAACGTTACGAGGGATTCGGATTCGAGTTCGGAGTTGAGAACGATTCCCTTCGTCGCGATTACATGCAGGCCTACCATGCTTGCATCTCATTCATCGATGCGCAAATCGGAGTCGTTCTCGACGCCCTCAAGGAAAGCGGGCAGTGGGACAACACGATCGTGGTTCTGACTTCCGATCATGGGTACTTACTCGGGGAGAAATTCATGTGGGGCAAAGTGATGTTGTTCGAAAACTGTGACCGGGTCCCACTGGTGATTCGTGTTCCTGGTCAAACCGAACCGGGGACGACCAGCGAAGGACTCGTTGAACTCGTCGACCTGTTTCCAACGTTGGCCGAACTCTGTGACGTGACTCCGCCTTCGGATCTTCAAGGTCGCAGCCTCACGACAATGCTCCGTGATCCCACGTCACCGGGGAAAGACGTCGCGTACACCGTCGTCACGCGTGGCGATCGACTCGGGAAAGCCATTCGCACTCAGCGTGACCACTACAATCATTGGCCGACCGGAGAAGAACTCTACGACCTTGTTTCGGATCCGAGCGAAGATACCAATCTAGCGGAATCGCCAGAGCACACGCAGAGGATCAGGGAGATGCGGTCGAAACTTTCCGCCGTCGAGGCCAAAGCTCTCTTAAAGAAACGCCCAGATTCTCGTTAACAAAACCTCGTCAGAACCGGCATCCAGCTTGCACTACAAACGTACGTGTCCCGTGGGGGCCCGTTGGTCGGCGAAAGACCGCACGAAGACGATGAAAAATAGAGACTGCAAATTCCCGAACCTCAACACGCTCTCGGAGTACAACATGACAGCTTCCCGATCCAGCACGTCAAGACGCGATTTCCTGGCCACGGTCGGTGCTGCGTCCGCTGCCACGCTGATTCCATCGCCCGCCCTGTCCGCGCCCGCTCGAACCAGTGCGAACGGCAAAATTCGTGTTGGCTTGATCGGTGCCGGCAACCGAGCCAAATGGTTGACACGGGCTCTGTATCGAGACAACGATCGCGCGGAATTAGTAGCGGTTTCGGATTGTTACTTGCCGCAAATCGACAAGCTCGCCGATGAGTACCAAAAGGCCACCAACGCGGAACCGATTTGGACCGCGTATCAAAACTATGAGGAGATGTACGAGACTGAGGATCTGGACGCGGTCATGATTGCTACGCCGGATCATGTTCGCATTCGTGCGGCGATTTTGGCCTGCGTGCGAGGCCTCGACATCTATGCGGAAAAGCCGCTCAGCTTCAGCGTCCCGGAAGGTCGAGCATTGGTGAAGGCGGTTCGCAAGCACAAGCGAGTGCTTCAGGTCGGAACCCAGCAGCGTAGCAACGCGATCAATCAATATGCGTGCGAGTTTGTGCGATCCGGAGGACTCGGCAAAGTCAGCACCATCCTGGTCAAGAACATGGCAGCCGCTCAACCAGTTCAAGGGCTGGGAAAAGAAGCCACGCCCGAGGACATGGATTGGAATCTGTTTTGCGATCAGGCTCCCTTATTGGACTATCACTCCTCACTGCACACCAGATGGCGGAGGTACGATACGTTTTCGGGCGGCAAGATTTGTGATCGCGGTGCGCACGCGATTGACATGGTCCACTTGGCGATGGGATGGGAAAACGTCGCACCGACACGAATCGAGCCGACCATCGAAGCGAACAACGCTTGGGAACGGGGAGTACGGGTCGAGTATCCCAACGGAACCGTGGTCAGACTGGAGAGCCAAGACGGCCCGGAATTTGGCGGTATCTTCATCGGTGAAAAAGGCAAGCTCGAAATCAATCGAGGTCGGTTTGCATCCAATCCGAAGGATCTGATCAGCCCATTCCAAGGTTCCGCCACAGACGGTCATGTCGCTAATTGGCTCGATTGCATCGTGTCTCGCGAGGAACCCAACGCTCCGGTCGAAGTAGGGCACCTCGTCACCAGCGTGGCTCACTTAATCAATCTCTGCCGAAAAGTGGGACGGCCTATTCAATGGGACTCGGCCAACGAAAAAATCGTAGGCGACGACGAGGCGAATGACCTGCTCGCCAAAGTCTGTCGCCCCGAGTTTGCACTGCCCAGTATCGAGGTGTTAGCGAAACAATAACTGGCCTCGTCCATTACCATCCAGCGAGTCTTATTGTCTCGCTGTCGCTTAGCCGGTCAGGAATGCGGCACATTGAGTGGATTAGGAATTCTAGTCTTGTTATGCTCCACAACCGTCCCAGACCCCCGTGAGCTTGCTCACGGGTGAATGAGTTTTGAAATTAGAACGCCTCTCTTGCCTCCAGCAGCCATTCATCAACCTGTTAAAATCTGTATGCCGAACCCCTCCCTGTTCCATTCACGTTTGCCGCCTTTCCGCCCCTGCGTCCGGCTGGGATTCGTGATCGCAATGACGTTGATGAGCGTCGCTTCTCAAATCGCTGCGGAAGACTGGGAGATTTTGTTTGATGGGACCGGTCTGGATGGTTGGAAGCCGTCTCGCGAGAACACACAGTTTGAAGTGATCGACAGAGTGATCGTCGGTTCAAGCTGTGGCAGCACGAACTTCCTTCAAACGGTGAAAGAGTACGCAGACTTTGAATTGGAACTGGAGATCAAGATTGACGACATCGACCTGAACTCGGGCGTTCAGATTCGCACCCGTCTCACACGGCAGAACGACAAAGGGAAATCACGGCCGTCCATCAATGGACCCCAGGTCGACCTGGGGAAATCACCGGGCCGATCTGGCCATATTTTTGGGCAAGTGATGAATGGTTGGATCACCCCAAAAGAAGAACTGTCCAACCACAGCCTGATGGTCAACGGCGACTGGAACCGAGTCCGCGTGCTCGCGCAAGGACCAAGGATTCAGACGTGGATCAATGGCCAGCAGGTGAGCGATGTCGTTGATGCTACGATCCATCAGGAATATTCAAGCGGCGTCATCGCATTGCAGGTTCACGGCGTCAAAAAGTCACCCGAAAAGATCCGTCACGCGTCGTTTCGCAACATCCGCGTGCGTGAAACTGGCCTCCTTGTCGGATCCACCACAGACGAAAGGAAGCAAAAGAAAGCGAAATGAGACCGGTATCTTCTTCACCAGGTGTCATCAGATACAAAGAGTTATTCCCAGGCAATGAACATCATCAACACGCTCTTCTCCGTCCGCCTCGCGATATCGCTAACGTTGTTCGCCAATGCGTTTGCATCGAATGCAGACGCCGCCGACAAGCCAAATTTCGTTGTCATCCTGACGCACGATCAAAGTTAGGTGGGTTCGTCGATGCGGATCATTCCTGACGATGATCGCACGCGAAGCGACTATTTCCAGACACCCAACACCGAACGTCTTGCCGAGTTGGGAATGCGATTCACGCAAGGGTACTCACCGGCGGCGTCCTGTTGCCCGACTCGGCGTGCATTGCAAACCGGTCAGGTTCCTGCCCGCCACATCTACAGCGCCGATCGCCAAGGTTGGTTAGAAACGTATCGCAAACAACTCAACCTTCCACGGATGTTGAAAGCGTCAGACGATCAGTGCGTCACCGCTCACTTTGGCAAGTGGGATCACCGCTATGACGAGATCGCGCCGACCGAACAGGACTTCGACGTTTCCGATGGGTACACGGGAAACGGTACCGGCGGGTCGAAAGGAACCGGCGGACCAGCGGCCATGCCGGACCCCAAACGGATCGACACGATCACCGACAAGGCTCTGCACTTCATCGACGAAAGCCACGCATGCGACAAACCGTTCTACCTTCAGGTTTCTCACTACGCGGTCCACCTCGACATTTTCTACAACGACGAAACGCTGGCGGATGTGAAGCGGAACTTGTCTCCCGGCAAGAAACACAACATGCCCGAGTTCGCGGCGATGACATCGGACATGGACGCCGGCATCGGACGGGTGCTCGACAAGCTGATCGAACTTGACTTGCTCGACAACACCTACCTGGTGTGCCGGATTGGCTGGTCCCACTTCCTGCGTCCCAAGCTGAACCGAATGAACCATGAACCGGATCATCAGTCGGCTTGTTTGCCTTTTTGCATTCTCCACTGTTCAGGCAGCGACGGATCAGCCTCCCAATATCGTCTTCATTCTTGTCGACGATCAGGGGTACTACGATCTTGGCTGCTACGGAGCAACGGAGGTCCCGACGCCGCGAATGGATGCGCCGGCAGATCAGGGAACTCGTTTCACGGATTACTACGCGGCGGCTCCGGTCTGCAGTCCCTCGCGTGCAGCTACGCGACCGCCTGCATCGGGAAATGGCATCTGGAATTCGATGAGCCCTTTCTGCCACGCAATCAAGGATTCGATCACTACTTCGGATTGCTGCACAACCTCGACCCCGTCGAAGTGGTTTACTTCCAGGACGAGGGCGGCGTGCCGCTGATCCGGCATGACGAAGTGGTCAAACGACCGGCGGATCCGTCGGAGCTAACCGAGCGGTACACCGACGAAGCGATTGGCTTCATCGAGAAGAACAAGGATGGTCCGTTTTTCATTATATGCCACACACGATGTTGCACAATCCGCTGGGCTTGAACGAACAGTTTCAAGGCAAGTCGCAGTGGGGCGAATACGGCGACTCGATTGCCGAACTGGATCACAACGTCGGACACATTTTTGATTCACTCAAAGATCACGGCACTAATGACAACACGATCGTCGTCTACGCGTCTGACAACGGTCGTGGACCGGGCCGAGTGCCCGACCCGAAAATTCGGGTTCATCCGGCGGCAGCGTGCGCCGGAGGTTTTCAAGGCATGACTCCCGGATCGAACGAGATTGGTGCCTGAGTAGGGATGCTGGTAGACAATGTATGCCGGAAGAAACGCAGTCGAGCTCTGCAGAGGTGCCACTCGACAAGGGATCTCTCGGTCGCCAGCGTCTTCCTGCAAAAGCGGTGCGCCCATGGTGCCGACGGTCCTCGGCGGATTTCGGCGGATTTCGGTTCACCGAGGACGATTCTTCATCAAATCATGGGACACTGGAGACATGCCTTGAAAAACCTCGATCCTGGGCTCTGCGCACGCTTCGGTCGGATGAACCCGATTACGCGGAAAGGTACTGCGTATGGATGACGTCAAGGTGACACGCCGGCTAAGAAGACGATAGAATGATTGGTTTGGACGAATTCGAACCCGACCGAGTACAGCATGGTATCGACGAGCAGACTCTTGGGGATCATTGGCATTGTCAGTCTTGCTGTCGGCGCTGGAGCCGAGGATACGGCACGGCCCTCTTGGATATGGCACTCTGAAACCTCCGCCGGGAAGGAAGTCGTTGTGTTTCGCAGGTCGTTTTCGGTTAACCAGCCCGTTTTCGCAGCGACACTGCGAACCGTTGGCGAGTCCGCAGCAGTCCAGGTGTTGCTTGACGGTCGTCTGCTGGCGGACTTGGAACCCTATGATCCGATCGCCCAAGTGGATGTGACCGATCAACTCTCGCCAGATGCTCACGAGCTGACGGTTCGTTGCCGAGGCGTCCCGGGGCCCTCGGCATTCTTCTTGCATCTCCAACTGCAGTCTGCGGATAAAGTGGTACGGGAGATTATTTCTGACACGACTTGGCGGTGCGAAAGTGAATCTGCGGTAAGTCGTGGCCTGGTAACTGCGAAACTTCTGGAAGATCAAGCGCGAAAGGTTGTGGTTGCTGCGAGCGACAACTACGACCAGTGGAAATTGGCCGGCGATGTGAAAGAGCAAACGGCTTTGGCCCGCTTTGAAACGACCCCGGGTTTCGAGATTCAATGTGTCCGCCAGGCCAAGGCGAACGAAGATTCTTGGGTCAGCATGGCGTTTGACTCGAAAGGCCGTGTGATCATTGCCAAAGAAAAACAGGGACTGTTGCGAATGCGTCTGAGCGAGGACGGTGGACGAGTCGAAACCGTGGAAGTGATTGATGACTCGCTCAAAGAATGTCGCGGTTTGTTGTTTGTCGACGACGTGCTTTACGCCAATGCCAACAATAGCAAGGGCCTGTTTCGCTTAATGCCCGACGGGAGCGATCGATTCGGCGCACCGGAAATGATTTACGAATCGAGCGGCGGCGTTGGCCACGGTCGCAATGATCTATCGCTTGGACCGGATGGAAAAATTTATTCCATTCATGGTGATTCGGTTGACTTGCCCGACACCGCGATTGATCTCACTTCGCCGTTGCGTGATGCGCGAAATGGAAAGAAGACCAGCGAAGGTCATTTGATTCGTATCGATCCGGTGGACGGCAAGGTCGAAGTCGTTGCCGCTGGGCTGCGCAATCCGTTTGGGATCGATTTCAATCGCGACGGCGAAGTGTTTACCTACGATGCCGATGCGGAGTACGACATGGGATCGTCTTGGTATCGACCGACGCGTGTGAGTCACCTGGTTGCCGGTGGCGACTATGGTTGGCGAGGCGTGACCAAAACGTGGCCGCCCTATTTCCCCGATCACGCGGACAACGCACGACCGAATTTGGATATCGGCAAAGGGTCACCGACGGCCGTCAAGTTTGGCACGCGAAGCAACTTCCCGCAGCGATACCGTGACGCACTCTTCATTTTGGATTGGACGTACGGGCGTATTATCGCGGTCCACACCGTGCCTTGTGGTGCCAGCTACCGGATGATCGGTGAAACGTTTTTGCAGGGCCGGCCGTTGAACGTAACCGATTTGGATTTCGGCCCGGATGGTGCCATGTATTTCGTTACCGGTGGACGGAAGACCCAGTCGGCGCTGTACCGCGTCGAATATGTCGGCGACAAACCACGAGAGTCGCAGGAACCAACGGCACAGCAAATCGCCCGCGAAGCATTCGCAGTCGAATCACGCCAGCGACGTGTGACGCTGGAGGCGGCACTGCTTCAGCCACCGAGCGAAGTCGCCACCAAAATAATCGTCGCCGGGTTATCTGACGCCGATCCGTGGATTCGGCACGCGGCCAGGAACGTGCTGGAACGGAATCGTTCGCTTGCCTTCGAGCTGCTTCATCGCGAGATGAATGTCGATGCCAAGTCGGAAGTGTTATTGGCCAATTGCAGAACACTGCGGCACGACGATAACCGATCCCATCGTGTAAGCATCTTGTCGTCGCTAGACGAACTCTCACTGACGACGGCGACTCGGCCTCAGAAACTAGCCGCCCTGCAATGCCGTTTGCTCTTGTTTGATTCGAGCTGGGCGGCATCGTATTTCAAGAGTCGTCCCACCCAAGACATCGCAGCTTTATACCCCGACCAGTCGTTCGTAGTGAATCGGTTATTGAGCGAATTATTGGTGCGTTTGGATGACGATACCGTCGTGCAAAAGACCATCGCCTTGATGCAGCAGACGAGTGATCCGGTCGAGCGTTTTCACTACTTATACGTGCTACGAAATGAGAAGGACGGATGGACGGATGAGCTGCGGGGAGAGTACTTCACGCAGCTTGCCGCCGCAAAGCACTTCGTCCGTGGCGAGGGGATGAACACTTTCCTCGCCAAGATACGCGAGGAAGCGTTCGAGAGCCTGGCACCCGACGTACGTGATCACTGGAACGGTTTCCTTGAAGGCATGTCCACACCGGTCGAGGCGTCGCCACCAACAAAAACGCGGTCTTTCGTGCGCGAGTGGACGGTGGAGGAAGTGATGAAAACAATTGGCCTGGAGCAAGGTGATGTCGAGCGGGGCCGGCGAATTTTCGCGGATGCGGCGTGCGTGAATTGTCATCACCACGGGGGAAAAGGATCGTTCGTTGGGCCTGATCTGTCGGCGGTTGGTCGACGTTTCGGACGCCGAGATCTGCTTGTTTCAATCATGGATCCCTCGCGCGTGATCGCCGAAAAGTATCAGAGTATTCAAGTGGTGACGGCGGACGGCGAGAATCATGTTGGCCAAGTCGCGCTGGGCGGCGACTATCGCTCCACGAAGCTGCGACTGGCGATCGATCCTCAGCAACCGTCCAAACTGATCGAAATCGAAAAGACCGACATTGAATGGGAGCGTCCGTCGCCCGTGTCGTGGATGCCTGCGGGTTTGTTGGATACGTTTGACGCCGGCGACATCCGTGATCTACTGGCTTTCCTGGAAGCCGATGGGTGAACCCGTCGAGCAACCCGTCGAGCAGCCCTTCGAGCAGCGCGGCCATTGCCGATGAAACTCAGTTCGAGTATTTCTCCCTCGATGCGGGCGAGTTGGTGAAGCAGTCGATCAGCTTGCGATTTCGAGAGTTTGAGCGGCTGGAAGAAGCACCGAACCGGACACGCTTTGTCCACTGATAAGCCAAGGCAGTACACTTGGTACGCCAGTAAACCTAAGAATCCAGGGCAATGACGATTTCGATGCCGAACTCACTTCGCCCCAGAACACCGGAAATCTTGTCAAATTCATTTCGGAATCGGTAGACATCGTAGGCGGTCAAGACTGCTTTGCCCTCTTCGGGTCGGCAAGCAACACGAGTATGCGAGAAGCTGCACAGGTCACGATCGATTGATTCGGGAAAGAGTTTCTCGGTTCGGTGAGCAAGTTTGGCTTTATCAGCCGTTGTGATTCGACCGCATCTGCCTAGCTTTCCGAAGTTTTTAGGAGACGGAGGCTTGGCTCCGGCTTTGTTCTTGCGCGCCTCTTCTGCTTTTTTCGAGTAAGATTCTTCGAGTCGCTCGGTGGGATTCTTTCCCGCACGCTTCGCCTTCAACTCTCGGATTTCGTCTTCGAGTTGCTGAATCTTGTCCGCCTGCATCTGGACCAGCTTGTTTTGCTGCGCGATATTGAGCGTTTTCGATTTCGGCTGTGGACGTTTGACTGCCATCGCCACGTTTTACCAAACGTCCCGACTTCAACGGAAAGTCGATTTCACAGAACAGACACCTATTAACGGACGTCCGTCTCAGCGTAGGCCTTGAAATGCTCTGCCGCTTTGTCCAGATCGAACCCACCGTCGTGCAGCACGACGCGGAAATGCAGTGTCAGGGTTTCGCCCTTTTCGATTTTCACGCCGTCGTAACCGGGCAAGCCGAAGTGATGACGTCCAAACGGGTTGGCGGCGAACAATCCATAGGAGCGAACGTGCCATCGGCATTCGTCGATTTTGTTGTCCGGATGGTACATCATCGTGATCCCGGCACGCGGCCAATCGGCGGCATCTTCCGCCGTCATCTTGCGATCGCTTGCGGGCAAATCCGCCGGGGCGATGGGGCCGCTGTAGTCGACCCAGGCCGATGCCTTGGACCAGGCATCGTTGTTTTTGAATCCCTCGGCGTTGTGGACAACGCCGCCTAATTTCGCGTCCACTTTCATAGTCCCGGCAACGCGGATACCGAACGTTCCTTCTTTGGTATCACCGAACGTGACGGGTTGATCATCGGCGATCAACCGCACCGTCACGTCGATCACCGTGTCACCGAGATGTTCGCCAAAACGAAACTCGCGTTCGTCGCGGAGAACGCGTTCGCTTTCGGGCGACTGCCATTCGTTTGTGGTCTGAATCGTGCAGGTGTTCTTCGTTGTCTCGACGCCGTTGAGCGATGTGGCGAATGAGGAGGATTCCGTGCCGCCTCGTTTTTGAACGATCCGTCCTGTTTTCGGACCGGGATCATCGACCCAGAAATCCAATCCGTTGACTTCGCCGTGGTTGAACCACATCGAACGGTGGTGATCGTGGTCTTTCTTTTCAAAGCTAGCGGCGGCTTTTGCATTCGGGTTGTGCTCGGTCGCCGGTTCCATCGGAAAGTTTCGCGTCAGCGGCAGACCGGACGGCGACAACAAGGGATAGAAACCGGGTGTGCCTTTCAAATCGGCATGATAGGTCGCGATCGCTCGGTCTCCGCGGGAAATATGATAGATTTGATACACCGGTGACAAAGAGTTTTCAGAACTCCGTTCGATCCGGTAGCCTGGCGTCGTCGCCGAACCGCTGGCAGAAGTACTCGCCGTTGTCGATGTTTCGACAGTCGCCCGCGGTTCGTCCGCGCCACTGGATACGGCGGAGAGCAGACCGATCAAGCAACCGACGATTAGCCTCGGTGTTCGCAGTTGTAGAATAAACGAACGTCGTTGAGTGACATCGAAACGAGGGGATATCATGATTTTCTCATTGAAAGTGGTTGTAAAAACGGACTCATTCGGCGTTGCATCATAACCGAATCGAGACTTCCAGTTAATCTAGGACACGAAAAATGAAATTGAGCATCGTCGGGATGGGGCGAGTGGGATCGGCGATCGCGTTCGCGGCCACGATGGAGCCGATCGTCAGCGAATTGTGGCTGTTCAATCGAAGCATCGCGCAAGCCGAGGGGGACGCAATGGATCTGACCCACGCGAGCGTCCTGCGCAACAGCAACATGACGATCCAGGCGGGGCAAATCGAAGATTCCGCCGGTTCCGACGTGATCGTTTTCACACCCTCGGTGTCGCCGACGCGGAGCGATTGGAAACGTTCGGACCTGGCGATCGGCAACCGTCCGATCCTCCAACAGTGGTTGCCGCGATTGGCCGAACTCAGCCCCGAGGCGGTGTTGATCATGGTCTCCAATCCGGTCGACGTGATGACCTACGCGGCGATCCGCATGAGCGGGTTCGCACCCGAACGGGTGATCGGAACCGGAACGCTCGTCGATAGCATTCGTTACCGATCGCTGCTCTCGATGGAACTGAAGATCCACGCCGATGATATTCGTGCGTACATCTTGGGCGAGCACGGCGACGATCAGTTTGCCGCGCATAGTGTTGCGATGACGGGCGGTGAAAAGTTTTTCCCGAGTGAAACGACTCGTCGACTTTTCCGCGAAACCGTCAACCTTGGCTATGAGGTTTACAGCCGAAAAGGGTACACCAATTATGGAATCGCCCTCGCCACGATGACAATTGTCGACTCGATCGTTTACGACCTGCGGCACACGATGCCGGTGAGCGTGTTGGTCGACGGGTTCCTTGGTGTGGAGGATGTGTGTTTGTCGTTGCCGGCGGTGATCGGTCGTACCGGTGTGACGCGTATTTTGCATCCACCGCTCTCGGATGACGAAGCGAACGCGTTTCGACATTGTGCGACCAAGGTCCGGGAAACGATTAATGCGATGGAGATCGAATGACATTGTCGCTCGGTTCTCCGAACCGAGGGCGTGTTGGAGTTCGAGTCGGCGAGCGAGCGACGATGACAACTCCCTGTTACCATCGTGGCAACACCAATGTTGTCGTCACTTTTGCCTTCTAGGGAATTCTCATGTTTCAGGTTCTTATTTTGATGCTCGGGGATAGCCGACGAGCGTTCGGTTTTCATCGTCTGTTTTCGCCAAAGGGGTGTGACCGGATGGCAGCGGTGATCGTTCCGGCACTGGTGATCATTTTCATGCTCGCGTTGGATTCTGCGTTACTGAAGGCCGAATCGAGCACGCGTCCGAACATTGTTTTGGTCATGGCAGATGACCAGGGGTGGGGACAAACCGGGTACTATGATCACCCGGTTTTGAAGACGCCGAACCTTGATGCGATGGCGGAGAACGGATTGCGACTCGATCGATTTTACGCCGCTGCGCCGGTTTGCTCACCGACACGGGCGGCGATGCTGACGGGGCGAACGAACATGCGGACCGGCGTGGAGAGTCACGGCTATGCTCTCCGCCGCCAAGAAAAAACCCTTCCCTCGGCGCTGCGGTCCGCCGGATACGCGACCGCCCATTTCGGCAAATGGCATTTGAACGGACTGCGAGGCCCCGGCGTTCCGATCCTTAAAAACGACACGCACCATCCGGGCGTGTTTGGGTTCGATCAATGGTTGTCGGTAAGCAATTTTTTCGATCGCGATCCGATCATGAGTCGCCAAGGAGTGTTCGAAGAGTTCCAAGGCGACTCGTCCGAGATCATTGTTGAGGAAGCGTTGTGCTTCATAGAAACCCGAGCGAAAGCAAACCAGCCTTCGTTGAGTGTGATTTGGTACGGCACGCCGCACTCTCCGTTTTTCGCGGACGCCCAGGACGCCAAACCGTTTGCAGCACTCAACGATTCGTCGCGACAACATTACGGCGAACTTGTCGCACTCGACCGCAGTATCGGCAGGTTGCGGGCGGGGTTGCGTGAGGCGGGGATCGCGGAGAACACGTTGGTTTGGTACTCCAGCGACAACGGTGGTTTGCCTCGGATCACGCCGGACACCACCGGCGGTTTGCGAGGGTTCAAAGGTTCGTTGTACGAAGGTGGGTTGCGAGTCCCGTCGATCATCGAATGGCCGGCGGAAATCCAATCGCCGCGGGTGAGCCGATTCCCTGCCGTCACGATGGATATGTTCGCCACGATCGCCGATGTCGTCGGTTTGCCCGATGAAGCGACGTTGCAACCGCAGGACGGAATCAGTTTGCGACCGTTGTTTAAAAACGAAATCGCTCGCCGGGATAAACCGCTCGTTTTCAATTGCTTCGGTGACACCGCGATCCTTGACAACGGCATGAAGCTCTTGCACACCGGCAAAAAGAAAAAGCAATACGAGTTCTACGATTTGAACGTCGACCCAAAGGAAGAGAACAATCAGTTCGATCCGAACAATGAGGACGTCGCCCGATTGCGGAACGAAATGGATCGATTCAAAATATCTCTAAAAAACAGCATCACGGGTATGGATTATCCGTCGGGAGCGGTGCGTGATGACGAACCCGAACCTCGGGCGTGGACCGATGTTGATGCGTACCGACCGTATTTCAAACAGTGGTCAACCCGTCCCGAATACCGCTCGCTCTTGAAACGCTTCGCAGAGTGAGTCATTCATGAATCCATTGGCCATGGAAATCAGCCGTTTTGCACCTGCCACGGTTCGTGGCGATACGGAAGACCTGTCGACGAGTTCTCAGGAGCAGGTCGGCAAAAAAATGCTGAATCGGGGAGTGAAAGTCTCTGCTTTTGAGCTACCAGCAGGGGCTGAGTCGTTCCCTCTGTTAATTTGCGAGTGCAGTGATGACCGACGCCGCCCCGATTTCCTTCGCGGACATGGACACGCGAGGTTTTTATTGATCCGATCGTTCCTCGATGCGGACGAGATCGAGATGCCGCGGCAGGATTTCGAAGGCGCCTCATTGGAGGTGAATTCGAACGACAGCGTTCGGCGGTTATCGGCAGCGGCAATGGACCGGCTCGAAAAGAAATTCCAAGAGGTCAATGGTCGTGTTGCGATGGAGTCGAGCGTTCACGTGGATTGCATGAACGACGGTGTTTATTTCCGCAACGTTCTCTGAAAAGGCGACATTGACCGCGCCCCGAGGCACTGCCCAAGCGTTCCCGTGGCATCAGGACCGCGAGAATTATTGGATGTGGAACGATGTCAAAAACTACTTGAACTTTTACATCCCGGTCGTCAAACCGATTGTTGAAAAATCCAATCTCACGGTCGTGCCGCTGGATCGATTGCATTCGCGTGCACCGGAGATCCATGACAGATTGATCAGTCGTGGTGCGACACACGCGTGTTGCCCTCGGGCACGAAATGGGTTGTCAGAGATGACGACCAGGGCGGCAATTTAGGGACCTTCGATTTTGATTTATCCGAAATCGAAGAGACCCCTCATCTGCGTCCGGGTGATCTGCTGCCATTGCGTGGTGATTTGATTCATCGAACGCAGGATTCCTCGACACGCCGTATCGCCGCTTCGATCCGATACATCAACAGCGGCACGGTGGTTCCGGGGTCCTCGTTGGTCCGGGGCAGTTTCGCGAAAGCGTTGATGATGCTCAATGCGAGATATCTGTTTGATCCCGTGTTTGCGTGTTTTGACCGATCGGGCGAGCAAACTGTCCGAGCCGGCGAAATCAATCGTTACTTGAAAGAGATCCGAGCTCAGCGTCTCAACGGCATGGTCGCTGGCAACACAAGCAAGATCCCGTTCCTATTGCCGATCGCAAAAGAAAAACTGCAAGGCCGTTAGCGTGAGGCGTTCGGAAAGCCGGTTTCCACGGCCCAACCGGAATCAATCTACGACGAGCATGTGGCTTGACGGCCAGGATTGGCGTGTTTCGATGATCCGGTTCAGGAACACGCGGCGGATCGCATCGTAGCCGCGATCGTTGGGGTCTTCGATGTTGTCGTAGAACCAATAGTGCGGGTCGGACGCGTCGTAATGAGACCGCCAAAATTGGCGGCAATGGGAACCGTGCCCAAGAAATATCGCGTGCAGGTCGACGACGTACACGTTGTCTCGCTGCGACGCGACGCGACGGATCGTTTCGTTGTATCGCTCATGGATGGCCAATCCGTCGGGCCAGTCGGGCAGGAAGATACTCGGTGCGTCTCCGACGCCATCGGTGGGATCGTAGATGTCGGCGAGATAGATCACGCATCCGCCGGGGAACTTGGTATCGATGGAATCGAAAATATCACTGAGACGATCGGCAAAGTTCGCGATCCACGGTTGAGCCTGGTCCCACGTTGCTCCGTACATGGCCCCTTCGACGGGCGCTCGTCGTCCGTAGGAATGAATCAAATCGTTGCCGCCGGTCGTCATCACGACCAATCCGAAAACGTCGTCGGGGAAAATGTCGACTTGTTCTTCGAGCGTGACGAGATGTTGGATCGAGGTCGAACCAGACACCGCGACGTTCTCGGCGGTGAGGTTCGGGAGGACTGCCGAGAGACATTTGCCCTGTATGTCGGGAAATTCGTCATCGGGATTGATCCGTAGTCGCTCGAAAAACGTGTGGCTTGGCGAATCGGCACCGAGACCACGGGTGACACTGTCGCCGACGCCGAACAGGAGCACCTTGCGGTCGGTCCAGGTTCGTTCAAACGCGGCAGCATCGACGGCGGGACCGGCCGGTCCTTCGCCGACCGGACGTCGCAAAAACCACTCGATGTAGACCGGGACCGCGACCACGACGAGCAAACCGAGAACGAGCAACCATCGGCGGGTGCGGCGGGGTGTTTTTTCGGGAGGTGTGTTTGCTGCGGGCGGTTGGGCGGTCATGAGGGGCGGCCCGACGGAGGAGACGAGGAGGACAGAGCACAATGGACGCGGTTAGCAGAGTATGATCATACCCAGTGGAATTGACGGCACCGACTTGTTCGAACAAATTTCACCACCCGAGGCGACAGAGCGTTGCCCTTCGAAAACGGACCGACCAACGTCATCAGGAAACCGAGCATGGATCCTTACCAACCTTCCCAAGCCTATCAACGAGAGTTTCCGCCGACGTTTGCGGGAGCTGGCGAAGCGCAAAAACACGCTTCGCTCGGAATCGCATCGTTTGTCCTGAGTATCCTCAGCGGATTGGGCGTATTCGGAACCGTGGTCACCGCTGGAGTGCTGGAAGCGTCGAACCCGGCAGGAGTGGACGAGACGTCGGGCGTCGCGGTGGTGGTTGGATTATTGATCTTCCTATTCTTCTTTCTGCAACTCGTCGCCATCGGGCTTGGGATCGGCGGTCTCTTTCAAACCGGCCGCAAGAAACTGTTTTCGATTCTCGGGATCGTGTTCTCAGGAGCGGCGTTGTTCGGCGTGCTCGGTCTGATGTTCATCGGACTAACGATGGCTAAGTGAGTCTCGACGTTCCTTACTGCTTCATTTGCTCGATCGTGATGTCGTAGATTTCGTTGGCATCGAGGACGAGCGAGTTGGACTGAAACAGTTTCGCGATCGCGGCTTTGTGGGTCCGCATTTTCAATCCACCGACACCGATGGGTCCGTAAACGATCGGTGAGGTGTCATCGTTTTCACGCATCCGTTTGGATTTGTCGAACGTTTCGATGCCTCCGATTCCTGCGGGCGGGACGGCGTTGAGATCGATTGCAAGGCGGAGTTTCGGCAGACTTTGCAGTTCACGGGCGGTCACTAATTCGACACCGGCGGCTCCGCAGGCGATGATCGTATCGGCGCGGTCGAGCATCGCCATTTTGGCTTCGGCGTTCTCCGGTGCGGCGGCTTCGAGACGCCCCGCCTCGGCACCTTCTGACGCACCGGAGGGCTTGCCTAATCCGGCGGCAATTTCCGCGCAGGCGGATTCAGCACGGTCGAGCGAACGACTCGTCAGGATCACATGAACGCCTTGGCGGGCGAGCATGTGGGCGACTCGTCGGCCGACCGGACCGGTGCCGCCGAGCACGACACTCGTCGATCCTGCCAGCGGCATGTGTTTCGTAATCGACGCGACTGCGGCGGCGGCGGTCGTGTTGCAACCCGAGGCGTCGAGCATGACGGAGACACGCACGGGACCGAAGAACGCGTTCTGAACCGCCGCGAACAACTCCTCGGCTTGGCGAACATCGTTGCCGCCGACAAAGATCGCAGTATTGCGAAGGTCGTCGCCGCCACGGGTGAACATCGCCCCGTGGACCAGCGACTCGACACCCGACGATTCCACGTGATCGTACCGAAACAAGTGGTCGACACCGGCATCGATCGCGACCACCGAATCGAAGGAACTGGGGTGCGAATCGACGTCAAATTGAAACAGGATTTTTGATGTCACGGCGAACCTATCAAGCAACGCGGAACGGTGTGTTTACGAAAACAGCTTCAGCGGGGAGCCGAAGCTGTTTGTTGATTTCACATGTGTTTCAAGTCAAAAGCCAAAAGCTTAGAAACCCTTGAACGGGTGCGCTGCGGTGTCTTTCTTGGCGAGCATGTCGTCGACGCTCGGTTTGCCGGCCATGGCCGATTTGAGCGATTCCAAGGTGGCTTCGTAATTGTACTTGTAGATCTTTTCGTCGTCTTCGGCGGCAGGGTGAATGAACACACCACAAACGCAGACGAGGTCTTCGGCGGCGTCCTTGGGGATCACGCCTTGGCTGACCGCATCGGCGACCGCTTGGGCCACGGCGGCTTGAGCAGGGCCGAACATTTGGACGGCTTGCTTCATGCCCTTGATCGTGACCTTGGTAATCATGACGGTCGACGGTTTGACCGCGACGTTGGGTTCGAGCACGGCCAACAGGTTCGTGTGGCCCTCGCTTTGGTTGGCCAGAGCATTAGCGAAAGCGGTTCCGACGGGACCGTTTTTGCTGCCGATCATCAGGTCGATGTGTGCGATTTCGTTGCCGTCGCCGACGAGGGCTTCACCGATGTGAAAATGCATGACAGGATGCCTCAAATTAAAAGAGTGGTTGGGAAACGACCGGTGGGGAACCCGAGGTCCTTACCCCACACGTGAAAATTTCAAGAGTGATGGGTGGGTCTGGCAGGCCGAAACGGTAACAAACCCGAACGAGCTCGCCAACCAGGTCACCGAAAACGTTGGCAAGAACATGAATAACGACGCTATTTTGTTGGTCGGGGCGTCGGTCCGGTGGGCTGCTACGTCCGCCGCCGCAGCCGGACACCGAGTGTTTGGGATGGATTTATTCGGTGATTGCGACACGTTGTCTCACTGCGCCGGTTTCCGGCGGATTCGGGGCGAGGAATATTCGAACCGTGAAAAATTCCAGCAAGCCGTTCGCGATTTCGCCGCCGCACAGCAAGCGACCGTGGTCCGAGTCGGCGGGTTGGCGTCGCTGACGATTCCCGCGATCGAGCCGCCAGAGCTGGCACGCCTCGCTACGGAATCGGGATTCCAGGTTCCCGACTCTTTCGATGATTCGGTTTCTCCGGTTTCCGGTTCCGATGGAGAAAACCTGAAACCTCGGTTGCTGACAAAAAGCGCGGAAGGAATTCGTGTCAATCACGTACGGTGGTTATTGAAGCAGTCCGGCTCCACCGGCGGTCTCGGCGTGCGGTTTGCCGAGCCACGATCCCACGCTCGCAGCGACAAAACGAGTTCGTTGCAGCGATGGATTCCCGGGCGTGCGTTCGGATTGGTCGCCTTGGCTCGCGCCGAGGGCGTGTCGTTGCTCGGCATGACGCGCTCGATGTTTGCTCGGCACGGCGATCGACCGTTTGTCTATGCCGGTTCCCGATCGGTTCCGCGTGAGGAACCGATCCCCTGGGATGCGATGCAAACACTCGCTGAGACAATCGCGGAACATCGACAGCTCCGAGGACTGTTCAATCTCGATTGGATCCGAGATCGTTCGGGTCGCTGGTGGTTGCTCGAAGTGAACGAACGACCGAGCGCGTCGTGTGAAGTGATCGAGCGTACGGCACGCGATGCCGGCGTTCTCGATCCGTCAGAATCGTTGATGGCGATGCACATCAATGCAGCCTCGCTAAGCTGCGAACCGAATGGGTTCCCGATCCGATCCAACGCCGTGTACGTGAAACGGATTGTCGATGCGCGCCACGGAGGCCATGTGGACTTATCAACCTTACCATCCGAGTGGCAGGAGCAACCCGATAACCATTCGTTGCACCCGGGCCGCATTCGCATCCACGTCGCCGACCGCCCCGCCACCGGCACCCCGATCCAAACCGGACAACCGATCGCAACGATCCTGCTCGACAGCACCACGAACCTCAACACGACGGCGAGAGCGGTTCGTGATGCCGTGCGGCGAGTCCAATCAACCGTGATCGTCTCCGAACCCATAGCCTGACTCCCATAGCCTGATTCTCCGAGTCGGGCGTAAAAGCGACAACAATACTCGACTCAGAGAGTCGAGCTATGTCAGCACCTTGGCCAAAAACAGCGTCTCTCCCAGATCGCGGTTGCCTGACGGATCGTCGAATCCGCAACTGCGATAGAGTCCCGCAGCGCCAGCGTTGCCGCGATAGACTTCCAGCGTGAGTTTGCAGCATTCCCGCTCGATGGCGAGTCGCGTTGCCGACGCGATCAATTGGCGACCGATCCCACGTCCGCGATGACTCGCGGTGACCATGATATCGTGCAGGTTCAACACCGGCATCGCGGCGAACGTCGAGAACGTTTCAAACGCGTTGAGCAACCCCACCGCACGGGCTGACCCGTCCGCCGGTTTTTCAATCGCCAGCAACGTGACCGCGGCATCTCGCCGAGCTAATTCGTCAACGACTCGCTGCCGCGTTTTGAACGGCAATCCGGTGCCACCGATCGCCGGGTCGTTGGCGTACTCGTTGAGCAATCGCAAAATCGAAGTCCGGTGAAATTGTGACTGATAATCGGCAACGATCGTTTCGATGGAGGACATGTTGTTTCGTGTTCGAGGAAAAGATTGGCTCGGCGAAACAGATTACCATAACGTTTCGGTTAAAATAAACGCGTCATCCCCTCTTCCTTCCGTCTCGCCCGAGAAAAAAATGCCTCGATTGCTTCGATCCCCACTGGCTGCCATGTTACCCGTTCTGCTTGGAATTTTCATTAATGCTGCCGTCGGTTCGTCAACCACTCTGCACGCCGAAGAACCGCGTATTGAAGAGCCACGCATTACTGTGCAACCAGGAACGGTTCCTGCCAACGGTAACTACGTCGTCGGGCCGGAATACTCGATCGACCCGGATTTGACCGATCAGGGGAACCCGAAAGGCAAATCGTTTGAGTTTTCGATGCCGCTCGCCGACAGCAAGATTTTTCGCGGCGACGACGCGACGCTCGATCCGAAGAAAGAAGTGCGAAAACAACGTCAGATCTTTGTTTACGTTCCCGCCGCCTATCGTGATGGAACGAAGGCTCCAATTCTGGTGATCCACGACGGTCCCAATCGAATGGACCTCGTCCGTCACGCCCTGGATAATCTGACCGTCTCGACGAACCCCGATCGCCAGTTGCCCGCGTTCATCGTGATCGCGGTCCAAAACGGAGGCGACGACAGTTACGGCAGTCAACGGGGATTGGAGTACGACACGATGTCAGATCGATTGGCTCGTTGCATTGACGGTGAGGTCTTGCCCGCCGTCCTGGCCAACGCCGACATCCGGGCGGCCTATCCGAACATCGCCTTGACCGACGATCCGTGGGATCGTGGTGTGATGGGATGCAGCAGCGGTGGAGCGGCGGCGCTGACGATGGGTTGGTTCCGTCCGGACCTGTTTCGTCGGTTGATTACCTACTCGGGCACGTTCGTCGATCAACAGGACGACGATGCGGCCGAGGAAATCGACTACCCGCTTGGGGCGTGGGAGTACCATTCCGGATTGAAACTGATCGAAAACAGCGAAAAGAAACCACTGCGAATTTTCACGCACGTCGCCGAGAACGATCTGCGAAATCAAGACGCCGAAGAAACTTATCACAACTGGGTAATGGCCAACGAACGGACTGCGGCGGCGCTCCGGGCAAAGGGCTATGATTATCGTTACGTTTTCAGTCTCGCGACCCGTCATTGCGATCGCAAGGTATTCGAAGCCACACTCGCTGACACGCTTGTTTGGATGTGGCAGGACTACGACGCCGAATGAGTGGGCAGCCAACGGCAACAAAATCGGAACGGTTGCCCAAGTTGTCGTCTAGCGAAATCGGAGACGCTACGAGCGACTGAATTTCACAGTGATCGAATCCGTCGAACAATCTCCAGAATGTGAAGGGCTTCGTTGACGCCGCCTGCTTTGCGGATGAATTCGACGCCGGCTTCGAGTAAGTGAAGCTGAATCGTGGCATTGATCTCCGGATTCGATTTGGATTCTGTCGCAGTCTGCGGGCTGGCACTGGCCGAATCAGTTTTGACGGTGGCCTTGGTTTTGGTCTTCTTTTTCTCATCCTTCTTCCTCTGCTGCGCCCGCACATTGGCCACATCGGCCGAGGTGACACCATGGTCCTCGAGCGCTTTGGAAATGTCGACATTGCGAACCTCGGGAGTCCGTTTCAAGTATTCCCGGACGCGGGCGCTCTTACTCATCGGTTTCTCAAGGGCGGTTGTCGTACGATCAGGTTGTTCCATAACAAGAACTTTTGCCTCGGTGGCGGGTTCAAACAATTGTTCTGACGCGTTCATGATGTTTCTAAGGAGAGAAGGAGAGTGTGGACGATTGCCTTACCGATGTCTCGATGGTTTGAAAAACACAAACCCACAATACATTGGGCAGGATAGGGTCAATGCACACGACATTCGAGTACTGAGCAGATCATTGCGTCCCAAATAATCGAAAAAGTCATTACAATACAGACGCACTCAAACGCTCACGCCCCTCTTGAGCGGAACTGCCATCCACCGGACGGGTGCTCGTCAGTCCCTGCTTACCTGAGCTGGTAAATTCAATGCGTCGCAAACGATCACGACTCGCCGCCTTATCCCTTGTCTTGACGTTGCTCAGCATGGGCAACACGTTGGCCGATGAATCGCAACTGGCGATTCGGCCCAAGCTGAGTTCGACATGGGAACGACAGCCGGATCGGGAGCAACTCGCTCATCAACCATCGGTCCCCTACCGATGGGCGGTTTATAAAAATCGAACCAACGAGGATTTGCTTTCATTCGCCACATTGACCAGCGAATCGGTTGGCGACCTTGATTTGATCTATTATTCGGATGCCGCATTAGAAATCTTTCCGGACGGCAACCCGGTATGGACGACGCATGATGCCAACACAAAAATCGAGTCACTCGCGGTCGATGTGGTGCGCGATCATGGCCGACGACGGCCTGGCGGTTCGATGATGCTGAAGTATTCGTTCATCTCGAAGCCGCAAGGACAACCTAATCGGATGGCACAGGGTCGTGCCTGGATCGACGCAGACACGATTGTTTTCGTGCAGCATACTTCCGACCGATCGGCTCGGAGACTTTGGTTAACACGATTCGCGAGCTACGCAAACCCGACAGTGATGGATTGTAAGCAGGTCTGGTGATGTGTTTCGGCGAAACCAGTGATCATCACCCGAAACGTTCGAGTGATAGCGAATCAATTGACAAGACCTGCTTAACGCCAGGCCGTGGGTGACTGTTGCGAATTCGCCGACACCTTCGGTCCGCCGTTAAACGACTCAATCAACAGGCCGCCTGCGGCGACCTGAGGGACAATTGAGACAATGGTCCTGCAATCACCTCTTGGAAGGGGAGGGCGTTGGGGCCGTCCGTTGCGCGCTCGGCAACGTTGCACCTGGTTCGATCGCGGGCAGGGGACTGTCGTCGCGTGCGAAGAACATCAGATGTTGCCAAGGCAACTCGTTGTACTCGCGAACGAGTTTGAAATGGGATGCCGTGTACTCTTTCATGATCTGGTTTTTCGTCATCTTGTGCAGCGGTTTGATCGGCACGTTGGGGTCTTCGGTCCGGTATTCCAACAACGCGATCACGCCCTCGGGTTTGAGACTGCGATGGATCGACCACAGCATCGACTCGGGGTGCGAGAACTCGTGGTAAACATCGACGAGTAAAACCAAATCGACTTCGCCAAGCGGCAGACGCGGGTCGTCGACTTTGCCTACGATCGGTAGGACGTTGCCGATACCCTCGCGGGCCATGTTGCGACGCAGTTTTTGCAGCATCTCGCGTTGGATGTCGACCGCGATGACTTGACCGTCCCAGTCCTCGTTCGGATCGATTTGGTCCTCGTCACCCGGTTGACCCTCACCGAAATTTTTGATCGGGGTATCGGTTGTCTCGTCCCGCTTCGCATCGTCGGCGGGAATTCCGGGGTTTTCGCACGCCTTCGCCATCGGCAACGTCCAGTATCCGTTGCCGCAGCCGAGATCGACGAGCGTCATGCCGGGCCGGATGCCGAGTTGGCCGAGCGCTTCGATCGCGTTTTCCTCCGCGTTGCGTTCGGGACGGATCAACCATGACGCGCCGAGGTGCGACATCGGTTGGGCAACAATCCGGCCCATGTAAGTCCGCCGAGCTTGTTCATTCGGACGCGGCCGCTCCTGTGCAGCGGACGGTTTGTCATCGCCGCGCAAGCGAAACGCCGTTGCCGATTGGACGATCACGAGTAGCGTCAGGACCGCGAGCATTCGTCGCAACATCGGGGCATTATTCCGCGTCATCGGTGACCAATTCGAAATGCGGTTGGAAGGCGTGCTCGAAGGAGTAAACGTCGTCGAAATCTTCACGTCGATCATTCTCGCTCTTTCGCATTTGATCGATTCCGATCAGGTTGTAAACCAGATCACCGAAATCGCTGGTCGATTCCAATCCCCACCGGCCGAGGACCATTTTGGCGAGATAGCCGTATTGGTCGATCGCGTACAACCGGCAGGCTTCGCAAAGTTGTTGTCCGGTCATGTGCCGGGGGGCATCGACGTCGGGAGCGTCGCCTTCGCAATACCCGAGCGGACCGATCTGCTCGAGGTTTTCGTGAGCGTACTGCAACGACTCGCGGATGAACTGATAGGCCTCGAGTCGGTAACGCGGGTCGTCACGAAGGAGATCCCGCATGGCTTTGAGTGGCGAGGTCATGGGCACGTGCATTGGATGAGAAAAACGAAAGATAAATAGGCTCGGATCAACAGCTTTGTGGAGAGAATCACGCCGACCCGGTACCTGAATTGTACTCTCCGAAGAGGGAATCGACACCAGCCGGAATCGATTTCGGAGTCCGAAAAACGCCAACTTTCGTTCTAGCTTGACGGTTTCGCAGGTTTTTTCTTGCTGTGCGCCGACGCCCCTGCCCCGGCGGTGAGAACCTGAACGACATCCCCGGCGGGAATCATGATGCGGCGTTGGTCATCGGTCGTCACGATTAGTTGCCCGGCGAGAATATCTTGGGCGATGACGCGGCAGTTGCCTTCCCGGGTGAGAATTTCGCTGCCGATCGACGGTAGTTCTTTGGCAAGTGATTCGTAGGTTTCGAACTCGTAGCGGAGGCAACACTTCAACCGCCCACATCGGCCCGAAATCTTCGTCGGGTCGAGTGAGGCACGTTGCAATTTGGCCATTTTCATCGAGACCGGTGGCATCTTGCTGAGAAACCGGCTGCAACAGACCTCTTGGCCGCAATCACCGAAATCGGCCAGTAATTTCGCTTCGTGCCGGATCCCGATTTGACGCATTTCGATCCGAGTTTGAAACTCGCGACCGAGCAGTTTGACGAGATCGCGAAAATCGACCCGTCCGTCGGCGATGAAGTAAACGACGGCGCGTTCCCCGCCGAGCAAGCGTTCGACGTCGATCAATTGCATTGACAATCCGAGCGAGTCCACATGCCGTTGGCAGGCGGCGAGGTCACGGCGGGTCATCTCGGACATTTGCGACCAATCCCCGCGATCGGTCGCGTCGAGTCGGCGGAGGATTCGGCCTTCGGTCGGCTCCTGCAATCCGGCCATCGCGGCTGGGGTCGCTTCGCACAACACCGTCGCAATCTCCGTTCCCCGCTCACTCTGAATGACCACGCGGTCTCCGTAACGGAACGTTTCTTTCGCCGTCATCACGCCGAGCAACCGCATCACACCGTAGCGGCAAACATATTCGAGCGGCGTTTTGCCGCCGGATTGCGAGGTGTTGCCGGATTGCGGAGATGGTTGCGACACAGTTTTCTCGGTGACTTTATTGTGCTCGGTGGCTCTGCTGTCTTGGTGAATCAGCGAACAAAACGTCGTTCACGCCGACCGGAACAATCGGTTGTACGACTCGATCGTTTTCACCGCTGCGGTTTGCGAATCAGGCAACGGGAACGCTTCGGCGCATAAATAACCATCATACCCGATTTCCCGGAGTGCGTCGGCGATCGGCTGGAAATCGGTGTGCCCGAGACCGGCGGCACGACGATTCGAATCAACAAAATGAACGTGCCCAATCACTCCAGCCCCCGTTCGAATCGCGGCCGCCACGTCGGCCTCTTCGATGTTCATGTGGAACAAATCGGCGAGCAATTTCACATTGTTCGTCGAGAGACTTTTCAAAAACGCGACACCGTCTGCCACTGTGGTGATCAGATTGGTTTCGTAACGATTGAGCGCTTCGTAAACCAACGGCACACCGTGAGTCGCGGCGTGCGAGGCGAGTGGTTCCAACGACTCGGCGAGCAGGTCCAACGCTTGGGCGTGGTTGACGTCGCCGCCGTACCGGCCCTGCATCGAACCGATGATCGCCGGGGCAGAAAACGCGCCGCCGAAATCGATCATCGAACGAACGAAATCCTGAGCCGCACCGCGACGTTTTGGATCGGGATCGGTCAAACTCAAACCGTGTTTGACCATTCCCGCGCCCGTTCCCACGGCCGCGACCTTTAAACCGCTGGTCTGGACGAGTCGTTTCAGTTCGTCCCGATCGACCACATCGGGGCCGGGCGCGAAAATCTCGACGGCGTCGTAGCCGAGCGCCGACGCCCGTTCGAACGCGTCAGCCAATCCGTCCCAAAAAACGAACGGCCCGCCCCGGGCCTCCTCGACTAAACTCACGGTGATAGCAGAGCGAAACATAACCTGTTTTCTTTCAGCGGGCGGTGACACGAACTTTTGAATTCTTTCTCATCGGAAGGACGTTTATACCGCAGATCTTCCCCGATGACGAGTTCCGCTGAGCCTCGCGATTCGGTAAACTCCGAAACACCCGCCCTCGTAGCTCAGATGGATAGAGCAGCTCATTCCTAACGAGCAGGTCACAGGTTCGAATCCTGTCGGGGGTACTCCAACGTACGCTAGCCCCTCCAGGCTGACGTTTGTATGGGGCAGGCTGGAGAGCCTAACGTACGGACAAGGCAAAAAGCCTAACTGACGCCACTCGGATCAAAATACCCCGGTTCGTTGCCCGGTTTCCATTTGATGTTGCAGCCGATCGAGGGTTTTTGATCCTCCATCGCACTCCGGCAGGCGATCGTTTCATCGATCGCCGCTCGCAAATCCACGCCCGTGACCGCGACTCCCGATTTCGGACGACTGCTGTCGAGCTGCCCCCGGTAGTTGAGCTTGTGATCGGCGTCGAAGAGGAAGAAATCAGGCGTGCACGCCGCCCCGTAGGCGATCGCGACAGCTTGGTCGGCGTCAAGAGCATACGGGAACGCGTACCCACGATCCGCCTTCTCAGCCTTCATCGCATCAAAGTCGTCATCGGGATAGGCCTCGATGTCATTGCTGTTGATTCCGACCACGCCAACGCCGTGCTGCATGTACTCGTCGCTGAGCAGTTTGAGTTGCTCGGCGACGTGTTTGACAAATGGGCAGTGGTTGCACACGAACATCACCAGCAACGCTTTGTGGCCTGTGAAATCGGCCAGCGAGACCGTGCCCCCGTCGGTTTCAGGAAGCGAGAAATCGGGAGCGGCGGTGCCTAAAGGCATCATCGTCGAAGCGGTGCGAACCATATAAGAATCATCTTCAAAAGAGGAATTGAACTGAACGACGTCATACTCTATCAAATCGACTCGAGATTCGCCCGACCCCCGAGCGACGTAGGCCGGATCAAGCCGCCTCGGCGCCGCGTTCGGCAATCCCCTCCCGGATCGAGCGTCGATCGACACTGCAGACAGAAAACGATCGGGTTTCATTAACGCAGACGGCGATATCAACGCAGACGGCGATACCATCTCGTCAGCATCTTCGGTCCCGCTCGCTTCACCAGCGGCCACCTCGACGGAGTCTTGGATCAACGTTTCGATCCTTCGCTGGACCGATGTGTGATCGCTCGTTTCGAGCGTTTCCCCCGTCGCGGCCCGGATCAGACTCAACTCCACCTAGGCCGCACACGCCAACAACGAGGCTTCATCGGCAAGCCGGGTGGCTTTGTAGCGATCCTGGAAAACGCGGCCGCTTTCCTGCCCCTTGCGGTTGGCCCGCATGGCCACGCGCTGACACAGAAGCCGCATCCACCAACTGAAACTGCTCAGTCGTTTGCGGATCTCCACCCGGTGAACCGGGCACCCGGCGATGGAGTTAATCTCGGACTGGGGCGGCGTCATCGGCGATCCATCGGGCCGCGCCGTTGCGGGCACCGCATCAACCACCTGCGAGCCACCTCCTGATCATCCCACGTTGCCACGACATCCGCCCGCGACCTCAAAATCAAATGGGAATGGTTTGAGACAATTTCGAACCCGAGAAAATTCACGCAAATACTTTTCGATCCAAACCTTTCGGTGGTCAACGTTTCTCTCCGAGATCGGGTCATCTCCCATCAAAAAGCACCGCCGGGTGGTGCGATTATCGAAGTGACCGATCGCCACCTGATCCGGATCAAAGACCTTGCTGCGAGCCAAACGAGCCATCACACACCTCCCAGGCGGAAAAAACAGAGCAACTGACAGAATCAACAAACCCAGCCTGCCCTCCTACTGGGAACATCGCAACACCCGGAAAGGTGCCCTGTCCTAATCCCCTGTCCCTAAACCCCTGTCCCTAAACCCCCCATTGCCAGACATCCGACGAGAGAAATCACTCCCAAAGCTGCACCTGGGATAAAAGGCAAGGAATCTCATGGCGGCGAATGCGGCAACCCAGCCCTTCACAGCGTGAACACAAAGCCCCTCAGAAGTAAACCGGTTAAGCAGGCAAGCGTACATGTGTACATATACTCGCGTTTAATGTGGCTACGAGTTCCATTAAAAGGAGCTAGGGGGTTGCACTGAAGTGCGAAACTATGTGATTTACGAAGCAAGCAGATATTCTTCCGCAACTTTTCTTTGGCTCCGGCTCACATGAGATCGTCTTTCGCGAACTCACGAATGACCAAAACGCGTCACTCTGATGGCGTTGTGGGGAAAGTCCAGCTTGAGTGCTCGCCTGCTTCGTCGCGGCGCCGTTGGGTACGTGCTTTTAGCTTGGCTTTTGCGATCGGTGCTGTCATTTTCGCCGCATCGACGGTTTACCGTGGGATGCGAGCGATCGAGTTGCGAACGCTCGCAATCGAAGCGTCCGAAGCTTTGCATTCAGGTCACTGGCAGCATTTGGAGACGGTTTCGAGACGTTGGCAGGAAAAAGATCCAAATGCCGGCATGGCTTGGTTTTTGGCGGCACAGGCTGCTGGCAAACTGCAATCGCCAGGGCGGATGGTCGCTTACGTCAAACGCATGCCCGACGAAGACCCCAACAAGGCGGTCGCGCTGTTGGATGTTGCCACCGCCTATTTTGGCCCTTTGAACCAGCCGTCGCTCGGCGAAGCTGCTTGTTTGAAAAGCCTACAGCTCGAGCCAAATAATGTCGAAGCACGTCGCCGATTGGTTTTCTACTACTGCATGACTCTCCAGCGAGCGAAGTTGGTCGAGTACGCTCGTGATGCGATTGCAACTGGCACTGACACGCCGGAAACCTATGTTTACTTGATCGGAGCGGATTGGATTACGCTTTCCAATGCCGCCGACTACAACGGCAAATGGTTGCAGTCGTCTGACGCATCGGAAGACTTTTTGGTTGCTTACTTGATCCACTGGGCAGGCTCGGCCGGGGTTGACTCGGTTGAGCAGCAGACGAACGAACCGGTGGGCGTCGATCTATCCGCCCATCCCGAACTGCAATCACGACTTTCTTCGTTGCTCGGTCGAGATCTTAGCCGAACAGACTTAAACGATCACAAGCAGCGAATCCTTGAGTGTATGGAGCTTTATCCGAAGAATGTCGAACTGCTTGCCTTCAAACTGCGCGAAGCCGCTGCTGATGGATCCGTCGATCGTGTTTCAACATTACTCAGCCAAGTCCCTGAGTCCGCCGGCGGGGATAACCGCTTCTATCATTACAAAGGCTGGCTGCACGAGACGCTTGGTGAAAACGTTCAAGCGATTCTGGCTTATCGCAAAGCCCTCCGCGTAAATCCATTTGATTGGCGCAGCCAACTGAAGCTTGCTGGATCGCTTCGTTTGGCAGGAGAAACTGTCGAAGCGGATCGGTTAGCTGAACTTGCGGTCGATGGAAAGGATTTAAGAGAAACGATTATGCGTTTGGCTGACGTGCAGACGATTCCTTTGTCCGTGCTGCAATCTATGCTCGACTACTGTCGTCGCTGCGGCGACGAGCTAGTCGCAAATGGATTAGCCAAACGGGTCGAAATGATTCAGACCGAATTAGGAAAAAATACATGAACTTCGAAACCTTTTACCAAACCGTTTAAGTACTTCACAACTTGCGCCGCAAGATGGCTCAGACCTCTCAACTAATCTACCGTTTTTAGAAAAATCTAATTTCAACGTTTTCCGGAAAGTTACTATGCAAAAGATTGTTTCCCTGTTTTCAATTGCCGTTGTTTTGTGTGCCACGACTGGGTGTGATTCAAAGCCGAAGATTTATGCGGTGACTGGCAAAGTCACGATCAAGGGTGATCTGGCGCCGGAACAAACCCGTATCAATTTCGAGCCCGTCAATGGTGGCGAGCTAGCCGCAGGGATAGTTGATGCGAGCGGAAATTATAAGCTTTACTCGGGTAACGAAGGTCGTGAGGGGGTGAAGCCAGGCAGCTACAAAGTTTTCTTAGCTCCCGATGCCTCTAGCGAAGCTTACATGTCTGGTCCACCATCGGGGGTTCCTGGCGTTCCCGGTCCTGGTCCGATTCCGAAGGATTACTTAACCGGAGCAACCTCGCCATTGACGGTCGAAGTCCCCGAAAGCGACACGACAATTGACGTGGCTATTGAGTAGTGCCATATCGAGATTGGCAAATGGTAATTTGCCCCACCACTCCACGGAGGGATGGAGGTTTCTTTCTCAGCTAACTTGTTTTGATGATTTTTACGCAATGAACTCCAGATTTATCCTTCGATTTCATTATTGATGGGTTGTTCGGTCTGACTTGGTGTCGAAGGTTGGTGAATTGATTGCCGCCTTTTTTTTCTTTTGTCCCCCTTAAGAGGTATGGTTATGTTCTATTTGTCTCCGAGAGCGAAACGCGGGTTCACGCTCGTCGAGCTGCTGGTGGTTATTGCAATCATCGGTGTGTTGGTTGGTTTGTTGCTGCCGGCGGTACAGGCCGCTCGCGAAGCCGCTCGTCGTATGAGTTGCAGCAACAACATGAAGCAGTTGGGTCTAAGCCTACACACGTATCACGATGCGTTCGGCACAATGGGCTGGAACAGCGATTCTGGTGACCAAGCTGCCCACGCGAACAATGTCGCGATGCGGCATCCTGTTAACCGCTGGATGCAAGTTTCATGGATTGCCAGTGTTTTGCCATTCATGGAAGAGCAATCGATGTACGAGGCGATCAATTTCAACACTGCGCAATCAATGAGCGATCCGACCAATATTTTGATCGCACAAACTCCGCTTAGCACCGTGATGTGTCCGTCCAATTCACAAGAAATTGTCAATGGCGGTCAGGTACAGGGCTATCGGTATCCCGAGCCCCCATCCGCTAGAGGTGCGAGAACCGATTATGTTGGTAATTTGGGCCATATTTGGGGTGGATGGAAAGACAACGGTTCATTACCCGATTTCCCAGGTCCTAACGGTTCGAACATCTTCGTGAAAGGCACGAATCCTGGTACGCCTTGGGTCAACGGTGAAATGTTGAACGAGCAAGTGAACTGCAACGGCACACACAGGTACTTCGGCGGTGTCAAGATGGCTCAAATCACTGACGGAACCTCCAACACCATCATGGTTTTTGAAGACATGCACTGGCAAGGCGGGGACAACCCGGCTGAGCAGCATGATAGGAGGCCAACGAACGATTCGTCGTGGTTGAGCCCGCTTGCTGCGGTCAATGCGATCCGTAATCCGATGAACAATCGCAACAAAGCTTGGTTGCAAGGTCGCGGTGACCGTCGTTGCCACGGCTGGAGCAGCCTTCACCCCGGGGGTGCTCATGCAGTCTTGAGTGATGGCAGCGTTCGGTTCTTCACCGAATCGATCGATCACGTCATCCGGTACAGTCTCGGCGTAAAAGATGATGGCCTGGTGGTTTCGGTCGAGTAGCGATGCCTTTTCGCAAAAGTTCGTTTAACCTGCGACCGGGGCAACACTTGCGTTGCCCCGGTTTTTTATTGCCATTGAATTGCCAGGGCGACACTTTTTTCTTGATCGAGTCGCCGGCCGCTCCGTGTGATAAGCACATCGTCATAATGAATTCGGTGGGACCACGTAGCAGCGTCTCTCTGAGACGCTGAAAATTGCGAGTCTCAGAGAGACTCGCCTACGTGAGGTTCTGCCGAACCTTTTCCCCCGATGTGCTTAGCGACTTCGAATGCATCTTCCCGATGCAATCGCAAGTCGGTGCAATCTTGTTTCAGATTCCGTTCAATCGATAGTGAACCCGTATTTGACCCGATGCCAGTAAAGCTTTTTCATCATCGTCCGCAGACAAACTTATGCCGCTGGTCGGTCACCGCAGCAGCGATATCTCTTACCTGGATGTTGGGGGGTTTGGTCGGTTGCAATCGATCTTCACCGACGCTGGGCGAAGCCGGAAAGACGGGGAGCAAGCCGACGGAAGTTGAATCTAATCAGCCCGAAAAACCTTTGTTCGGATCGATTGTTCGCCCACCAGTGCCTGATTCAGTGGAGTCTTCAGATGTTGATCTGCAATGTCTGAAGCTAGACGACGTTGGCAAGGCGAGCGGTTTGGATTTCACCTACGCGACCGGTGCAAAAGGGAAGTCGCTGATGGTCGAAACGATGGGCGGGGGTTGCGGAGTGCTGGATTTTGACAACGACGGTCGCTGGGACCTCTTTTTGAGCCAAGGCGGCGATCCAACCATCGCCGACCAAAGTCAAACGCTTCCACCGGCACTGTTTCGAAATCTTGGCGAAGTTGGTTATGTCAATTTATCTGCTCAGGCCGTCGGAATGAGTCTCGGTTATTCGCAGGGAGTCGTGATCGGCGACTATAACGGAGATGGTTTCGATGATGTTTATGTCACCAACGTGGGCAAAAATCGGCTGCTTAGAAATCAGGGTGACGGCACCTTCGTCGACACGACCGATGAAGCGGGCGTGGGAGATCAACGGTGGAGTGCTTCTGCCGCATTCGCTGATTTGTCTGGCGATGGATTGCTCGATCTGTATGTCTGCAACTACCTCGTTTATGATCCGCTGGATCCGCTGACGTGTCAAAATCAAGATGGTGAGTATCGAATTTGCCATCCTCGCGAAATGCCTTACTATCCAAACGACTGCTTCATCAACCAAGGCGACGGAACGTTCGCAGCGGAGACGGACAAACGGGGCCTCGACGGTCCAGGCAGCAAAAGCCTTGGTGTCGCCGTCGCCGATTTTACGGGCGATCATCTGCCGGATGTCTACGTTGCCAATGATACCAGCGCAAACTTCTTGTTCATCAACCAGGGCGATGGCACTTATCGTGAACAAGCTCTCGCGTTCGGTTGTGGAGTCAATCAAGAAGGACTGTACGAAGCCGGAATGGGCGTCGCGATTGCAGACTATGACGGCGACGGGTATTTAGACATTTACACAACACACTTTTACGAAGAATCCAATACCCTCTATCGCAATCAAAATGGCAACGGATTCCGAGATGTCACTGCCGTGGTTGGGCTGCGCAATCCGACTCTGCCGCGACTTGGGTTCGGAACGGTGATTCAAGATTTAAATGCCGATGGTGCGATGGATCTGTTTGTCACCAATGGACATATTGAAAATTATCTCGGCAACCCGCTTCATAAGATGCAGCCACAGGCGTTCACTTTTTTAGGGCGTCAATGGAAGGATTGCAGTTCAGAGGCTGGCGATTTCTTTGAACAGAAGCAAGTCGGTCGCGGAGTGGCGATGGTCGATTCGCTCGGTCGAGGCGCACCCGATGTGGTTGTGGTTCATCAAGACACACCATCGTCATTGCTGCGATCGCGGGCCATGGAAGGGAATTGGCTGAACGTCCAGTTTCAAGGTACCGGCGGGAATCGTCGCGGGATCGGTTGCAAGGCTACCATTACCATTGGTGATAAAAAATGGTTTCATCAACTGGTCGGCGGCGGCAGTTATCTGTCATCACATCAACCGACACTGTTCTTTGGACTGGGCAAAACCTCCGGGCCATGCGACGTGGAAGTGCGTTGGCCCAGCGGAAAGTCGCAAAAATTATCCGGTGCGACCGTCAATCAATTGCTCATTTTTCATGAGGCTGACGCGAACTGAGCAGAGGTCTCCGTGCCGAAATGAATCGGCGTGACGTGCTGCATCCTTTGCAGTCGGTCAGCAGAGCAAAAAGGGTGCCTATATTTGCTCCTGGTAAGCACATCGGCGGAATGGGTTCGGCAGAACTTCACGTAGGCGAGTCTCTCTGAGACTCGCGATTTCCAGCGTCTCAGAGAGACGCTGCTACGTGGTTACACCGAATTAATTGTGACGATGTGCTTAGCACCACGGAGCTTGCCTCCGGTTGGTGATCAAAACCAGATCGCCACGCTACGTGGCCCCGTATCCTTGCCTTTCGCTCGCCGGAGGCGGGCGAAATCGTTTTTGGTTTTGTCGTCTCGTCTCTGGAGCCGACCATCGCTCGACCGAGGCGAGTTCGGGCCGGGGTGGCTGAGCGTGCTCAGCACGGAATCCGACTCAGGATTCGGGGTTCCGTGCCAGTCCCTTGAGTGTCTGTTCGTGTATCTTTGCCTGTCCCGGTTTCCCTTTTTCGCGATAGGATTTCGCTAGCCATTGTCGCAGTTCAACCAACGTCGGATCAGCACGCAGCAACTTCTCCGCCGTTTCGAAGGCTTCGTCGAATTGCTCCTGCTCCCACAACAGCTTGGTTTTTTGCGTCAACCATTGCGGCGACTCGGGTGTGATGCGAAGGACTTGGTCAACGTATCGGTTCGCTTCCTGGACGTTCCCGCGTCTTCGCGATGCCTGCACCATGCCGGACAGCGCGGTCTCGTCGTTTGGGGCGAGTCCTAGGATATGTAGCCAGCATCTCGCCGCCGCATCTGGATTGTCGATTAACCAAAAGTACGACGCGACTTCGTTGAGTGCCGGAATGTCGGGAGTTAATGCCGCGATCATTGCGTCTGGGCCAGCTTGCATCGTCGTCGCTGGAACCAGCTTTGCGATCGCTTGCCGCGCCAGATTCAAATCTTCGGTCGTCCATGCCTTGGTCATCATCGCGATGCCGATCGCACGCGACTGTTCCCACATCGGAATTAGTTTCTTGTCCCCAAAGACTTGCAACTGTTCAATCGACAACGATTTTGATGCCGACTTTGCTCCACGCGAGCGTTTCTCGAGTTGCTTTCGTAAGATTCGGTGGTCTGTTTGAGCGGTATGAGGAACATTGGTTTGTGTGTCAGCGGGCATGTGGCAGTCGATGCATGATCCGCTGGCGGGCGATGCTTGCTGCTCCGCTGGTGGCAGGGAACATCCGCGATCATTGTGACAGGTATTGCAACGATCGGCATAATATTGATTGCGGTTGTCGCTTGGTGCGGGTGCATGCGGGTCATGGCATGATGTGCATCCGAGTTGTGCTTGCGACTGGATGTAGCATTGACTCGTCCGCATCTGTTCCACTTGGCTGACCACTCGTGAGGTTTCGTCATCACCTGCCGATGGCGGATTGACCAAACAGATCAAAACGTCTTCCATCTCGTCGCCGGGTCTGAAATCATTGAACGATCGGCCATAGCGAGGAACCGTATAAATCCCCTGCAAATGACATTGGTTGCAAACGCTCTCTCGGGCCGACACCGATAGTTTCGCAGGGTTCACAATCGGATCGAGTGATTGGTCTTTGCCAGCGCTCGCTCGATGAAAACCGATGTGATCTTCACCCGGTCCGTGGCATCGTTCACAACTGATCGATGCTTCGATAAGAGGCGGGTCGGCATATCGATCATGCCCAATCGAATTGACTTGGCCCGCATGGCAATACAAGCATCCATCACCGACGCGGCGTTGAAAACGCGGGTGTTTTTCCGGTGTGTATCCAGGCGAAAGGTCCCAGCGATCGTCTGTCGAGTACCACCCGATGGGCGATTGGCGAAAAATGCCGTCTTTAAAAATCAAGTAAGCGCGACCTCGCTGGCCGGACCCGACCGCGTGACTGATCCGTTCGGATTGCTCGAAAGCGACTTCGCCATCGGGCGACAGCACGTACTCGTGATGTGTGACGACGCCATCGTTCTGTTCGACCCGATAACTTCGTTGGCCAGCGACATCGATCGGCCCTGACGGACAAGTTTCGATGGCTTCAATTTGCTCAGGTGTCCCCATCGATTTTCCCATCGGATGAGTTGCGTAGAGGTCGCAGATTTCCGCATGGCACTCGCGGCACGCGTCGCTGCCGGCGAAATGATTTGGCCGCGCGTCGGGTAGTTCCCCACGAAGCGAAAAACGGGCCATCGACGTCTCCACCGGTTTCGCCGGCCTAGACTGTTTGCCACATCCAATTGCAAACGCGATGGACAGCACAGCGACACCCGATAGCACGACTCGCCAGTGAAACGAGAACGTGACTGAGTGGCTGATCATAGCGAGTAAGCGAATAGCCAAAGTTAATTCGACGTTAAACAAGTGCTGTACGGTTATAAAGCTTACGCGATTTTACCATTCCCAACAAGCCTGGTAATCGTGCGAGGCGACGCATTGGCGTAAATAGACTCCAGACCTGTCGCGGGATATCCTGTTGGAATCGGAACGGTTAAAATTGATGCTGACACTCCGCCACGACCTACCTGTTAGAACCTGATGACCGCTTTGCCAACTCGTTCCGATCGTTCTGTCAACGTGTGGTTGTCGGCGATCGTGGTGTTGCTTATCGCCGGTTGCGACACCCAGACGTCAACAAAGCCCCAGCAATGGGTTTCACGCGACTCCGACGAGATGATATCGCCCGGTCATCAAGAGATGCTCGCGATGCTGAATGAGATTCACGCGTGGGGATTGCAATCAGATCCCTTTTTAGGGACGCAGCAGCTCAACTCGGCACGGCGAAGACTTGCTGAACTTGGGCTCGCCAAAAATGCCGCGCATCGTCAACGTGTCGATGCCGTCATTCGGGTTGCCAATCAAGAACTGCGATTAGGACTGATCGACAAGGCCATCGAACACTATTCCGAGGCGCGGCAGACGTTGCCCAAGATTGCTGAAAAACTATCAAGCGAAGATCACCAACGTTATCTATTTCAAATCGCAATCGGATATCTGCGACTGGCCGAATCGGAAAACTGTGTTCATTGCCAAACTGGAGAAAGCTGTATTCTGCCGATCAGTGGCGGCGGATTGCATGGACAAAAGATCGGTTCCGAAGAATCGATCAAGGTGCTCGAAGAATTACTCGGTTTGAATCCCGATCATCTTGCGGCAAAATGGCTTTTGAACATCGCTTCAATGACGCTCGGCAAGTATCCCGAGGCTGTTCCCGAAGATTACCGTATCGACCCTAGCAAGTTTGCTGGCGAACCTTTCCCGAAATTCTTAAATAATGCCAAGAAAATGGGTATTGCAACCTTGTCGCTCAGCGGAGGTGTGATTGCTGATGATTTTACGGGTGATGGATCAATCGATCTTGTTGTAAGCGACTGGAGCACCAATGGCCAAATTCGATTTTTTGTCAATGACGGAAACGGCAATTTTAAAGACCAAACGCAAGCGACGGGTTTGACGGGAATATTTGGCGGATTGAATCTCGTTCAAGCCGACTACAACAACGACGGCCACATCGACATCTTCGTCCTTCGTGGTGCTTGGCGAGGTTCACTCGGTCGGCACCCGAACTCATTGCTGCGAAATGACGGTAACGGCAGGTTTACCGATGTGACGTTTGACGTGGGGTTAGGCGACGTGCATTATCCGACCCAAACTGCGGCATGGTACGACATCAACAACGACGGCCACTTAGATCTTTACATTGGTAATGAAGATTTTCCGTCGCAATTGTTTGTCAGCGACGGCGAAGGGCATTTCACAGACATTGCTAAGAAAGCCGGAGTGACGAACGATCGATATGCCAAGGCCGTTTCCTGGGGCGATTTCAATAACGATGGATACGTCGATTTATATGTTTCCAATTATGGATCAGCGAATCGGTTGTATCGAAATAATGGTGACGAGACGTTTACCGATGTGGCCGGCGAATTGGGTGTCCAGTCGCCGCTGAACGGTTTTGCGGCGTGGTTTTGGGACTTCGACAACGACGGAATACTGGACATCTTTGCAGCGAGTTACAACATGTCGATCGAAGATGTCACGGCACCTTTTTTCGATTTACCGGTCAAGGGCGAATTGGCGTGTCTTTATAAAGGTTCTTCAGAGGGGACGTTCAAGAATGTTGCTACCGAGATGAATTTGACGGCTGCGGTCGATCCCATGGGGGCAAACTTTGGCGACTTGGATAACGATGGTTACCTCGACTTTTATCTCGGAACGGGTTATCCGGCATACGAATCATTGATGCCAAACGTGATGTATCACAATCGGCGTGGCGAACGATTCGCTGACGTCACGTTTTCGGGCGGGTTTGGGCATTTGCAAAAAGGGCATGCCATCGTCTTTGCCGACTTCCGTGGGAAAGGAGAAAACGATGTGTTTATTGAACTGGGCGGAGCGTACCCTGGAGATGCGTTTACCAATGCGTACTTTTCTAACCCTGGATTTGGAAACCGTGCGATTCGCATCAAGTTGCGTGGTGAGAAGTCCAATCGCGACGGGATTGGTGCAAAGATACAAGTTGATTTTTCAGCAGATGGTAAGGATCAAACGATCTATCGTTGGGTCAATAGCGGAGGCAGCTTTGGTGCCAATCCTTTGATCGCTCATGTAGGTGTAGGCAAAGCCGAGATGATCCAACAAATCAAAATCACTTGGCCTGCAACGGGATGTCATACCGTATTAAAAAACGTCAAGGTGGATGGCCAGTTGATTGTGGTTAATGAATAGTGCGGGATGTTCGTTGGCATCCACCATCCGTGGGTGGCAATATTTTGGGGATTCACTTACTTTTCGGAAAAAAACACGGCTCATCCGCCGGAAGCGTGCGCCGGCTTTGCGTCGCCCCCGGAGACGGCTCGACCACTCCCGAAGCTCACTGTGTCAAGCGTGCAGCGGGAACACCCGAAAGCCTCGCTCAAAAAGCCATTCGTTGCGGTCAAAGTTGGTGATGCGCAAAAGAGAATCCTCTCGGCCTGTCGTCGGTCTAGATCGGGTTCCCCTCAAGATTGATAACGCAGCCCGCCCGAGGGTTGTTCTCAATGCTGCGCTGGGGTTGGTCGAAACGCACAAGCAGGCTGGATTTCCCGAGTGATGAGCCCAATTTTCCGGCACGCCTCGCCAAATGGTACGATGATAGTGGCGGAGCAGATCTCGCTGCCGTTTCTGAAATCAGGGTGGTCCCTTGTTTCCGCTGAATAGGCCAGTGTCTAAAGTAACGCTGAGCTTGGTGGTGATACACGCATTCTGGTTCGATGCTTTCCAACCGGGCGTGAAGGTCGTCAACGCTTTCGTAAGTTAACTGCAATTCCGAGCGCACTTTGTCAAGTGCGTGGTGCGTGGTGCGGCGATGTGTCGGAATCGTAACCAAACAAATTCCTCGCTAAATCCAGTCGTGATATCATGCTCTCTCTCCTTAAGTTTATCGGTGCCTTAAAAGAGTCTCGTCAGCGAAAAATTCGCCACGAAAATTTCCAGAACGTGAAAATCAAGATCAAGGTGGGCAAGCTGATCAAAAATTCAGGAATGCTGAATCCAACTTTCGGATTACTGACCGGAATGCAGGGCGACTGGGATCGGCGAAGCATCTCGGCCATACTGCAGAGAAAAAACCAGCGAGGTTTCCCGATGAGATCTGGCCTGACTTTGTTCCTGATCACGTTCGTATCGCAGATTGTCGGGTCAGCGGAAATCACTCGGATCTGGCTCACCCACAAGACAAACGATTCGAGTAAGATCGTCGTGAACTGGCAGAGTAACGAACCGGGCGATTCGGTCGTTCACTTCGGGTTGACGGACGACTGCAGCGAGACGGTGCGAGTCGACGAGAGTACAACGCTACATCACGTTGAGATTCCGCTGAAGCACCGAGACACCGTCTACCATTACTTAGTCAGCACCGGAGACCAGCGGTCCGCCGAAGCCTCGTTCAAGGCGTATCCGACCGACGTGCTGCGTGTGGCCGTCGTCGCTGACTGGCAGGGCAAGCCAGACCTGTCCGCCATCGAGAAAGATGACGTGCATCTGCTCCTGACAGCCGGAGACAACATCGCCAACATTTGGCAGACCTGCGGTGAAGGGCAGAAAGACTGCGTGAAGCCCTATGCGGCGTTGATCGACGCTTACCCCGAGTTGTTCCGCTGCGCGCCTTTCATGCCGGTCTTGGGCAATCATGACCGTGAGATTCGGCCCCGTGGAGAAAAACCACCAGCCAAGCCGGTCTACGATGTGGATGCCACGGCCTTCCGTCGCTTTTTCGAATTGCCCGGTGAAGAATGGAGATGGCACTTTGATATACCCAAGTTCGAACTGCGATTCGTCGCTCTCGACTTCAACCACACCTCCGACTTCGGCACAACGTGGCAGACCTGCCATGCGTTCGATGAGAACTCCGACCAGTTCCGATGGTACAAGAAAGTGATGGAGCAGCCGTCCGGCTTTGTCGTGACACTCTACAACGAACGCAACGCCAGCATCCGCAACCAAGCCCAGAAGCAATGGCATGACCTGTTTCGTCGGGGCACTCTTTGCATCACAGGTTTTGGATATTTTGCCGAACGAGCCGAAGTGGATGGATTCTCGTACTACAACACAGCACTAAACGGCAGTGGAAATCAATATCCTGATCCGCTGTCGGAATTGCTCGCCGGTGAAGACAGCTACATTCTACTGACGGTCGAGAGGGCCGGGAAGATGGCGGTGGAACTCAAGAGTCTCGATGGGAAGGTGCTGGATCGGCGGGAATTCAAACGCACGAAAGATCAGCCAGAATGACTTGGATCGACTGGTACAACTCGCTGGAGAAACCTTCGTGGACACCAGAGCCGTCCACAATTGGGTTCGTCTGGCAGTGTCTTTATCCGATCATCCTCGTGACGTTTGGCTTCGTGTTCGTGCAAGCGTTGCGGAAGATGTTGCCGTGGAAAGTGGCTTTGCCGTTTCGAATCTGGTGGCGAACCTGATCTTCACGCCAATCCAATTCGGTTTGAGAAACCTGCCGTTAGCAGCCGTTGATATCGTGATCGTCTGGGTCACGATCATTTGGATCTTGGTGGCGATCTGGAAGCACTATCGCTGGGTGGCCGTATCGCAGGTGCCTTACGTTGTGTGGGTGTCGATGACTCGGTGGAATTGGAAACGGTGATGATTGACCACGAAAAATACATGCGTCGAGCGATTGAACTGGCAGGGAACGTGCCTAAACTTCCCTTTGCCGCAGTGATCGTGGATCAAAACACTGGAAAAGTCATCTCCGAAGGGTGGAACAAATCATCCATCAATCCGACTTGGCACGGTGAGATCGACGCCATCAACGAAATGGTCGAGGCAGGTTTCGATTGGAAAGCAACGCCGCTCGCCCTTTACACCACTGCCGAACCTTGCCCGATGTGTCAGGGAGCAATTCATTGGACGGGAATCGAAACCGTCGTATTTGGTTCGTCAATTCGTTTTCTTCAACAACTTGGCTGGAAACAAATCGATATCTTGGCACAAGAGGTTGCTCAGCGAACTCCGTTCAGCAAATGCACACTGATTGGCGGCATACTTGAGGACGAGTGCAATTCGTTGTTTGAAGCAGCATCAAGGAAAGATCGTAAATGAAATCGCACAAAATTTGGATTGAGCAATTACAGGGCCAAGCCAAAAGTACCACAAGAAAAAACTCACGATTCCAAAACAAAAACGGACTCCCAGCGGAGCCAACGTCCGCTGTCGAAAATGCATTCAGACTAAGCAGGCGAACACAAGACAGGTCGGTGGGAACAGTACCCACGGAATCACCTAACAATTCAATCCCAGCAGTTTTGAAATCGGGGACTCGTTAGCAACTTCTTGGAACGGAGCCTTCACCGACTCCTCGTCCAACGTCCCCAAACTCGAAGATACTCGGGCACAACGAGTTCGCCGTTATCATCCGAATCCAACGCCTCGAATACAGCTTTCGTCAGATCCTCGCCCTTGATCTTCCCGCTGGCAACAAATTCTTCCCTTGTCAGCTTTCCATCGGCGTTGGCGTCCATCTCCTCGAAGATCGCCTTGGCTTCATCGGTGATGATCCGGTTTTCAATGTACTCCTCTTCAGAGACGCTCTCGTCGTGGTTCGAGTCCGACGCTCCAAAGATTCCTTGTCTGGCTTGGCGCGTCAGGTAGCGACCATCTTCAACAAACTCCTGCTTGGAGTGTTGCCCATCACGGTTAGCATCGATAATTCCGAAGATGCGACGGTAACTCGATAGTTGGCGGTCGGTGATCGAATCTCGTCCCTTGGCACCGAACATGGCGAGAATCTGTTGTGGCGTTTGACCGCCGATGCTCACTGCCGAATCGAGGAAAGCTTGGGCAAACAGCTTTCCGACCTTCAATTGTCCTTCGGTGTTGTAATGCACGTTCTTCGGATGCTTCTCGATGTCTCGCAGGATGACAGTACGAACGTGTGGGATTTCAGCCTGAGCGTCCCACTGAGCCTTGAGCACATACTCAACTGCTGGATAGGGGCCGCTCATCTTCTGGGGCTCAATATCGGACATGTCGTCGGGGTCTTCTGTGCGCCGTGGCGATCCACAAAAGAACGGCAGGCGAGGAACTCCGGTGTCCTTCCTGACGGCGGCGACCAGTGACTTCAGATTTTCGAGGTATTCCTTGGCAACATCGACATCCTTCATGTCCCTGCCGCCCTGCAACCAAAGAAATCCCACGATCTCGATGTCTCGTGCTTTGCGTGCCTGATCGACCTTCGCCATCAGCTTCTCGTACAGCGATCCACGCCCTCCCTGACCAACTCGGTCGGCGTCTTCCTTGGACCAATCGGGCTTCCACGTCAGGATGCTTGTTCCACCAAATGCGAGCTTGACTATGCCGATTGTCTCGTTGGGCCATGCCTTCTCCATTTCATTGCCGAAGGCAATTTCGGGACCGAAAGAGAATTCAGTCATACCGAACTGTGCTTGGTTCTTCATCGCCTTCTGGATCGGTCTCAGCGGTTGCCATTGGCCGTCCTCGAACATCAGAACTCGGTTGTTCCCGTTCTTCAGATCATCGGACAACTTGAGGCTGTCGCCCCATCCAACCATGTTCGACTGCCCGGCGAGGATGAGGACCTTGAGCTTCTTGGAAGGTGCTTCCGCAGAAGCCATTTGGCCCTGGAACAGAACCATCAGGCCGACAACGAGTATGCAATTTCTGGACATAGAACTCTTTCCTATCGAATTTCACTTTGTAACACACATGAGCCGAAATTCTAACCTCACTCGCCCGAATTTGCTTGGGCCTGCATGAATTGCGTCCGTCTCGAACAACTCACACCGGCCCTGCGATTACCTCGCACCCGACTGCGAAAGTTAAAAGCACTTGGTATTCCCTATGAAGAAGCCTACCCATTCGCCCACAGTGGCAGAGGTCCATGGCGTCTCTCGATAACGTCGGGTGTCCAGCGTGCGATGGCGAACAGATGGCTGACCGCTCAAGGCCGGTTTGTGTTAGGCGAGCGATGGAGCAAGTTTGCTTCGAAGCGACGAACCGCCTAGACCTGAATCAAGCAAACGCCCATGTCAATATCGCAGGAAATTTCCGTTTTCGGTACGCGCAAGCGGCGACCGGCCAGCTTTGCCTGCCGATGAATTTTCGTGATGTCGGTCGGCATGGCGGAGGGTTTCTTTCGGGGTAAGGTTGCCTACGGCGGTACCAAGAGCATCCACACTCTCGGCTTCGTTAAGCGGTACGCGTTAAGCAGGTTCGCGTAATTCATTGCGTGTAACCCTATTAGCCGTCTGGGCGTTAGCCCCGGTTCAACGCGAGAACCGTGGCAAACGGCGAATACACCGAAACACTTTCCCGAACCTGCTTAGCATCGAAGCGGCATTGCGATGTGGTCGGAGAGTGTTAGCAAACAATCGACACTTGGCCGATAAGCTAGCAGCCGTAGCCTCAACTGACGCGAGCTCCGGATCACCTGAGCGGGGATCAACATCAATGTGTTGAGGTAAGTCGAGAACTCCATCCGGATCACTTCGTGTCGGATCACTTTGCGAACACGGCGTTGATTCGCGTTGCCTTTGACACGAACCAACATCCCGCTCCATAACTTCAGCGTCCATGCCAACGAAGCCATCACCATGTAAGCCCAGTTGCTCTCCACCGTGGACTAAGAAAAGGGGCCAACTAAGAAAAGGGGCCAGGACTCTTTGCGGCGAGGTTGGGAGTGGCTAACCTCTGTGGATGCCCCGCCCCAAACGCGCCGACGAGAAGAATGCGATCTACCATGCCTTGAGCCGTGGCAATGGGCGATCGGTCATTTTCCACAAGGAAGGCGACTACGAAGCGTTTGAGAATATTCTTGCCGAAGGGCTTGTCCGCTATCCATGCCGCATTCTTTCGTCTCAGTTGATGGCGAATCATTGGCACTTCGTGCTCCAACGGATCGAAGATGGAGGAATGAGCAATTTCTTGCGTTGGGTCACCCTGACGCATACGATGGGGTATCATGGCAATCCCCACATAGCGGGCGAGGGACATGTTTACCAAGGCCGATTCAAAAGTTTCCCAGTCCAGGATGACGACCATTTCCACGTTCTCTGCCGGTACGTCGAGCGCAATGCACAGCGAGCCGAGTTGGTCGCGCGTGCGGAGGATTGGCGATGGGGGTCTCTGTACCGTTGGGTTCAGCCGAGCGAACGTTTGCCACAGCTATTGTCCCCGTGGCCGTTGCCGCGTTCGGCCAACTGGATTCGCCGTGTCAACGAAGCGCTCGACGACAAGCAACTCGATGCGTTTTGCTGGTCGATCCCGCGTGGCAGTCCGTTTGGTCGAGCGAATTGGGTGGCGTCGATCGCCCGTCGACTGGACCTCGAATCGACGCTACGAGCACGCGGACGACCAGAAAAAGAAGCCCATTTCAACCGACCAACGAAACAAGGAGTCCTGACCCCTTTTCTCTGACCCCTTTTCTTCGTCATTTCCAAATCAAAGAAGAGCATAAGGGGAGCGGGGTAATAAACAAAATTTACCCCAGCCCTCTTTTCCAAAGCAAAACGAGGCTATCGAAGAGTATCTTGTGCTCCACTCCACCACGCGTCCTACTTAGTACGTGCTTAGCGATCTTTCTTACCACCAAACATTACCCTCGGATGTCCTGTGTTGCAACCTGTTCAAGTGACCTGTGCAAAATGCGCGACCGTTTTAAAGTTTACTCCCAAGGCAGCTATATCGATTTTGAAATGCCCGAATTGCCAACAACAGATGCGAGTCAAGACACCGAGCGCGACTCAGCCTACACAACGAACTCCAACCAATCAGCCTCAAAGTGCATCATCGCAAATTCAGCGACCAGCAAGTCCCGCAGTTCCCCGTGCTGCGCCTGCTCAACCACTTTCCAACGCGAGTGTCGCTCCGTCCGCTGATTTTGACTGGGGAGCTATTCCAGCGGCAACACCCCAAACTTCGGTGCCAAGGCCGGCGGCCGCCACGCCTTACAGACGGGCTCCTGCACCAGCGGCAAATCATCTGAGACACGCGGCGCCCACGGCGAAAAAAAGCAAATCGAGTACGGGCGGATTCTTGAAAATTGCGTTGATTGGCTGCGGTACGACTCTAGGAGCGGGCGTTCTATTGATGGTTGCTCTAATTGCGATTGGGTTATTTCTGAGATCTAGCCCCGAATCGAAAGTCACCATGACGCTGGCTGGTTACTCGGTCGACGCACCAGGGAAACTAGCTTCCGACGTCAATAGCAGCCAGGTCGCTAATAAAGGTGTCTTGCATCGTAAAACGAACAGTGAATTTGCGATCTCGACGAAACAGGTCGCCATGCAAGGCCAAACTTTTGAACTTGACGATCTGATCAAAATTATGAGGCAACAAGGGACCGTTTTGGGCGGCGCAAATCCGATCTCACGTGCTGGCATGAATGGTTATCATATAACGATTCAACAGCCCAACGGATTAAGCTCTGAATCGGAAATGTACAAGCTCAATGAACAGAAAATTTTGCTTCTGGCTTACGTCTCGGGGAACAAAAAATTTGACTCCGGTCTTAGCAAGAGTGCTCTCGATGCGGCGAAGACAAAGTCTCTGGACGACCCTGAAGGTTTTTTCAATTCGCTTCGTGAAAACTAGTCGCTCATGAAGCGATTACGATTTGCCCACGGAAGTTAATGGTGGACTCACCGCCGGAATCACCGGAATCACGGGGACATAAGCAGGTTCGGGAAAGTGTTTCGGTGTCTTAGCCGTTTTAACGCTAGCCACGGTTCTCGCGTTTAACCGGGACTAACGCCCAAACGACTAACGGGGTTAGACGCAATGGCAAAGGAAAGGTGTAACAGTTTAGTCCCCCGGGGCAAAAATCCGGGGAAATTGGCCTTGGGCGAATTCTGGCTTTGCGGTTAAATTGGGTGAATCATGTAAGAAGTTCACACACCCTATTCGTTCTACCCCCGCAAGGACGCCCCCTGTCCGAATGTCCGCTGGTGCCCGCACGCAGGAGGCGTGGGCATTTCGACGCTCTTACTTCTGGCCAACGAGAATGACCAAGCACAAGACGATCTCCACCGCACGCTCGACACAGAGAGAAAACGATTGAGCGAAGCGGTCGCCGAGAATGAAAAACTGAGAACGGAACTCGAGCAGGTCAAACTCGAGTTGAAGCTCGAACGCCAAAACAAGTTTGCCACTAACCAGCAAAAACAAGCTGACCGGACGCCGCAACCTGATCCCGAACCGGAGTAGCCCAAAGGAAAGCGGGGAGCACCCGTCGGGCATCCCGGTTGGTTTCGCCCGATGCCCACTCACGATGACTGGGCCGTGGATGTACCTGCCCCACGTCAATGTCCGCATTGCCAAGAATCGGTCGACATCCTGAGCAGCACAGAGCAATCACACCGTCTTCAAGAAGACCTCCTCGACGGCGTGTATCGTGTTGTCCTCTATCGCCACGCCGCCTGTCGCTGCGGGCAGTGTGATCGACTCGTCGAACAACCGGGCAAGAACGAGATTTTGCTCAGCCGGATCGGTCTTTTCCTTCGTAGCAAAGCAGCCTACCTTCGCAATGTGATTGGGATCAGTTACCGCAAAGTCCCCCTTCACCTCTGCGAACCAGGGCCATCGAAGAGTTGTTCGGTATCAGCTTCAGTCCTGCGGCGCTCATTGGATTTGAAACGAAGCTTGCCGAGAAGTCGACTCCCGTGGTCGATGACATTGCCAAGAAGGTCGGCAGCAGTGAGGGTGCCGTTCATGCCGACGAAACCTACTGGACGCTTGATGGTGATCGCGCCTACTTCTGGGTTCATGGCGACGAAAAGTTCATTCAACTTTCAGTTCAACACGACTCGAGTTGGCCAAGTGTCGCGAGACGTTTTAGGACCGCATTTCACGGGATTTTCGGCAACGGACTGTCATAGTGGCTATGCGGCTCACACGACTGACAAGAAACAAAAATGCATGGCTTATTTGGCTCGAACGGCTTGTGATTGGCAGAAGCTAACGAAGGAGGGAACGCTCGATTTTACGTTCTTCAGATACGTCCGAGAGCATGTCCGGCGTGCGTGTGCGTTTCACCGAGAGCGTGCTGCAGGCACGCTCAGCGACGAGCAACTCCAAAGCGAAGAATCATGGATTCAAGAGCAACTGAGTTACTTGAGTCAATTTAAGTTGGCTCATCCCAAAGCAATCACCTTGCAACGCAGAATCAACCGTCATTACACCGAGTGGTTGATCTTTGTCGATGACCGACACGTCTCGCCAACGAACAATCTTGCCGAGCGAGCGTTACGTCCTTTGGTGGTTCTGCGTAAGATCACGCTCGGTCACCGCAGCGCAACGGGCGCCTCGACGATGGCAAAGTTGATGACGGTTGCCAAGCGGGTACGTCGTCATGGACACCGGGCCAGCGACATCTATTTTGAGTTGTTAAGCTGATTGTCACAATTAATGGTTCATCCTGCGGAAGCGTGCGCCGGATGTTTTCAAGGCATGACTGCAGTGTCCAACGAGATTGGTTCATGAGTATGGATGCTGGTAGACTACGTAAGCCGGAAGAAACGCAGTCGAGCTCTGCAGAGGTGCCACTCGACAAGGGATCTCTTGGTCGCCAGCGTCTTCCTGCAAAAGCGGTGCGCCCATGGTGCCGACGGTCCTCGGCGGATTTCGGCGGATTTCGGTTCACCGAGGACGATTTTTCATCGAATCATTGGACACGGGAGCCATGCCTTGAAAAACCTCGATCCTGGGGTCGGCACACGCTTCCGTCGGATGAACCGGAAAACGAGCAAAAGACGCCCCGAGCCGCGTTGCGGCAACAGATCGATGCTAGCAAAACGAGATTGTCTACGGCTCAGGGACATACGGATCGAAGCGGACGGTGGTGCTCAAGCTCATGACGGTGCCGCGGCAGGTCTTTCACGCCGTCTTGGCAGCGGCATCAAAAATCCCGTGATTCACCGTGGACAACGCCATTCGTACCTGAGGCATTAAGCTTCTCGGAACGTGCCACTAAAATCCGAGAAGAACCAACTGTGATGGGGCTGTGTTTATGCCGCATTTGAAACTTAAAATTGGCACTATTGAATTTCAATAACTCCGCAAGAGAACGGAGTCTAACGCTGGCGGAACGCCGGTTGCGCCGGTTGCGCCGGTTGCGCCGGTTGCGCCGGTTGCGAACACCCATACTCACGCGGAAATCCGAATTTCCATAAACGTTTCACGTTTCCAACCTAGAGTTCGAAATCAAGAACATTAGGGGCAAACAAAATGTTTAGTTGGATAAGATCAATCGTACTACTCGTTGGTTTCAGTTTGGTGCTGGCCAGTACATCACAGGCAGCGGGTACTGATGTCGACCGAATTGGCGACCTAGAGGAATCTCTAGACATTATATGGGTGCTTGCTGCTGCTGCAATCGCACTGATGATGCAAGCCGGGTTCATGTGTGTTGAATCCGGTCTGGTGCGTGCGAAAAACTCGATCAACGTTGCCGTCAAGAACGTTCTAAACTTTTTGGTTGCGATCTCGGCATTTTGGCTTGCCGGTTTCGGATTAATGTTTGGAGAAAGCAGTTTCGGTATCGTCGGCGGCTCGTGGTTTGCCATCGTCGAAGAGCCCACGCCCTGGATATCCGCGGTGTTTGTTTTTCAAGCCGTGTTTTGTGGTACGGCCGCAACGATCGTGAGTGGTGCCGTCTCGGAACGAATGCGGCTTTCGGCGTATCTGGCGATCACTGTAATAACCACAACCGTCTTTTACCCAATATTTGGCCATTGGGTCTGGGGCAGCACCCTTTATCCCGGCCAAGCCGGTTGGCTAGAAAGTCTTGGGTTCATTGATTTCGCTGGATCGACCGTCGTTCACGCGGTTGGAGGCTGGGTTGCCTTGGCCGCAACGATCGTCGTTGGCCCGCAACTGGGGCGATTCGATGATCAGGGGAGCTCGCTTCCCGTACAACCACATTCGCTTCTATTAGTCTGCCTGGGCACAGTGTTGCTCCTGTTCGGATGGCTCGGATTCAATTGTGGAAGCACGCTTTCGGCGACGCCGAAAATAGCGGGGATCGCAATGCGAACACTTCTCGCTGCCTCTGCCGGTGGATTAGTCAGCATGACCCTCTCCATGGCGATGAGCGGAACGCTTCTCCCTAAACCACAGTCGCTTGTAAACGGTATATTGGCAGGCTTGGTGGCCATCTCCGCCGGATGTGCGTCGGTCAATGTACTCGGTGCAGTGTGCATTGGTGCGGTCGGTAGCATTGCAGCTGCGTCTGCCTTCGAATTTCTCGCGAGAAGTCCCCTTGTCGACGATGCCGTTGGCGTTATTTCCGTTCACGCTGTCGGCGGAGCCGTTGGTACCGTTGCTACTGCACTATTCATGACGGAATCGGCTCTCGCCGCAAACGGGTTGTCACGTTGGGACCAACTAGGGACGCAATGCCTAGGCACAGTCATAGCATTCTTATGGACGTTCCCTCTCGCATATATCCTGATACGCATCCTGAATCGTTTCCATCCTTTGCGAGTGAGCGTGGAAAACGAAATTTTGGGATTGAACGTGGCTGAGCATGGTGCCATCTCGACGCATCTTGATCTAGCGGGTTCGATGCGCGACATGGCAGAAGCGGGCGACTACCACCTAGCGTCAAAAGTCGAAGTCGAAACCGGGACTGAACTTGGTGACCTTGCTACCAGTTTCAACCGAATGATTGAAGAAGTCATTTACAAGCAAGCTCGGATGATTGCGGGATTTGAATACGCTGACGAGGGAATCCTCACTATCACTAACACCGGGTTGATCGAGACGGTCAATCCGGCGATCAAGATGATGTTTCAGTGCGAGCGTCATGAGCTTATCGGCCAGCCTTTGAGCGGATTCGTTTCGAACACCGATGTTGATAGCGACAACTGGGATCGGATTGATCAATGGACCAGCGGCAACCACGATTACCTGGGACATCGCAAAGACGGTAGTACATTTCCCGTTGAGGTTTCCGCCAATGAAACCCAGCTCAATGCACAAACACTGTTCACTGTGATCATCCGGAATATGTCCGAACGCGTGCCTCTGGAGATACCATTGGCGCAAGCCCGCAAAATGGAAGCTGTCGGACAATTAGCCGCCGGCATCGCTCACGAAATCAATACGCCAATTCAATACATTGGCGAAAACGTAAAATTTCTACAGGAGTCCTTCACCAGCTTGGACGAGTTTTTCGAGGCAACGCTGGCGTTGCTCGATGTGGGCGACGAGGACGCGATCGACACCGTGCTGATTGAGCGAATTCGTCAGGCCGTCGACCATGCGGAAATCAGCTACCTGCGAGACGAAATGCCGGTTGCGATCACGCAATCCATCGAGGGAATAACTCGCGTTGCCACAATCGTTCAATCGATGAAGGATTATTCGCACCCGGGATCACCCACGATGATGGCCGTCGACCTCAATCGATCTATCCAAAGCACGTTGACCGTTGCCGAGGGTGAGTGGAAGAACGTCGCCAAGTTAGAAACCGACTTCGATGAAGACCTGCCGCCTATCATGTGCCTGTCAGGTGAACTGAATCAGGCAATTTTGAACCTGGTCGTCAACGCCGCCCATGCAATCGGTGACCAGGCAGACGGAGTTCCAACCAAGCTAGGCACGATTTCGGTCGGTACCAGACAAGTCGATAACAGCGTAGAAATACGCGTTGCTGACAGCGGGCATGGGATTTCGGAAAAGAACCTCAAGAAAATTTTCGATCCGTTTTTCACCACTAAAGCAGTTGGGAAGGGTACCGGCCAAGGGCTTGCGCTCACGTATCGCATCATTGTTGAAAACCATGGAGGCACAATCCAATGCGATTCTCAAGTCGGCGTTGGAACCACCTTTACTATTTGCATCTCGATCCACGGTCGAGTGAACGAATCAAGCGTATCATTGGATGTCGCTGATGAGAGTAATCTCGCCAAAAAAACAACCCAAACCATTTCTGGACAAACCACATTCCAAAAAGCTGAGTGTATCTGATGAGTAGAAAAATACTGATTGTCGATGATGATCGAAATGTTTTTAGCATGATGCGCCGTACACTTCGAGGCAAATTCGAACTTGAGTTCGCAGAGGGTGGGCGAGAAGCTCTGGATGCATTGAGGAATAGTGGGCCGTATGCAGTTGTGATGACCGACATGCGGATGCCAGGAATCAATGGTCTTGAAGTGCTTCGCTGCGCCGCCAGTACGTCACCGATGACCGTAAGGATGATGCTGACAGGCAACACCGACCAAGAAACCGCGATCTTAGCCGTCAACGAAGGTCACGTCTTTCAGTTCTTGAACAAGCCGTGTGAATCCGAAAAAATAACCGACGCGTTTAACGCTGCGTTGCAACAGTACGAGACGACGTGTGCAGAAGATCGGGTACTTTCCGAAACGTTAAGCGGATCCATCGGATTGATGGTCGAGGTGCTGTCGCTTGCACGCCCCCAGGCATTCGAACGTGCAACTCGCATTCGAAGTTTGGTCAAAGAGCTTTGCGATCAGCTCAACACGCCCATCCAATGGGAGATCCAACTTGCCGCTATGTTATCTCAAATTGGTTGGATTTCTCTACCCGAAAGCCTGCTGTCAAAGTGCCACGCGGGTGGGACGCTGACGTCCGACGAACGTAAAATGATTGACCAATGCCCCGTCGTCGCCGCGGGAATCGTACGAAAAATCCCCAGATTGGAATCGGTCGCCAAAATCATTTACCAGGAAGATGCGAAACCAGTAGACGAATTCGAATCGACTTATCTGATCGACAAAGGGCGATCGGTCGTGAAGGTTGCAACCGACTACATCGCGCGTTCAGAAAAGGAAAACCCAGCAACTATCGTTGAAAGCATGCGATCGACGGTACCACGATGCTACAACACCAAGGTTCTGGACGCCCTGGCTCAAGTCGTTCAAGCTCAGTATCAAGTCACGAGCGTCATAGTCAGTGAGTTGCGTCCAGGAATGTTGTTGGAAGAATCCATCAACACTACCACGGGTAATATATTAGTAGCCAAAGGACAAGAAATCACTGAATCAACGATCGCTCGTCTCTGCAACTTTGCAAAAACGCCACAAGGCGTTCGAGAGCCAATCACTGTTCGCTGCATCAAGCCAACGCAGAGAACCAATTCGCCGACTGCACTTAATCATTCTCAGATTGAACCCGCACTATTCAGCACGTACTTTGGCACGATAGAAACCGTCGCGTGAAACGCTACGTTCAACCACAACCGACTTAAACGCACAGATGGATCACGCGATGGGTGAACATCAAGGTAACCTTTTTGGTTCATCCGACGGAAGCGTGCGCCGTCCCCAGGATCGAGGTTTTTCAAGGCATGTCTCCCGTGTCCAATGATTTGATGAAAAATCGTCCTCGGCGAACCGAAATCCGCCGAAATCCGCCGAGGACCGGCGGCACCATGGGCGCACCGCTTTTGCAGGAAGACGCTGGCGACCGAGAGATCCCTTGTCGAGTGGCACCTCTGCAGAGCTCGACTGCGTTGCTTCCGGCTTACCTAGTCTACCAGCATCCCTACTCATGCACCAATCTCGTTGGACACTGGCAGTCATGCCTTGAAAACCTCCGGCGCAGGCTTCCGCCGGATGAACCTTTTTTTCACCAGTTTGGGTTTGCCTTGGATGGGCGTATGCACGTCATAGAACGGCAGTTAGAGAAAGAAAGGCTGCTCCGGTTAACGCTACTCGACGAGTTTGATCGCCTCGCTGGTGAGGCGGTCGCAGAGGTGTTCGCCCTGCTGCCCGCCTGCGACCAATCCCGGCACCGGGGCCCCGTGGTAGCGTTTCGTGGCATTCGGGATGTCGTTGCCGTACGGCCAGGAAAAGCTCGCGGGCGCGCCACTTTGATTACCGGCGATGTTCATTTGGAAACCATGATCCTCGGGATAAAACCCCTGCGCGGCGAGCTTGTCAATATTCGGTGACTCGTGAAACGTGCTGCCGTAATACGATAGGTCGGACCATCCAAGGTCGTCGGCGAGGATGACGATGTGTTGGGTTTCGTCGCAGGCTTCGGTGCGTCAGCAGCGTGCAGCGCGACCAGTGGATGCGGTAGAAGGATGAAAAGTAGGAGTGTGTGTTTCAGCAGATAGCTCACGCCAGAATCTCTGGAATCACATGTCCATGGACATCGGTTAGACGACGTTGGATTCCGTTGTGGTAATAAGTCAGTTGAGTGTGATCGATGCCCAGCAGATGCAGTGCAGTCGCGTGCAAGTCGTAGCAATACGCTGGCGATTCCACGGCTTTGAATCCGAGTTCATCGGTCGCCCCGTAGCCCACGCCGCCGCGAATCCCGCCACCGGCGAGCCACGCGGTGAACGCGCCGGCATTGTGGTCGCGCCCTTTGCCTTGGCCCCCCTGAGCACCCGGTTGCCGACCAAATTCGGTCGTGCAGATCACCAGTGTGTCGTCGAGCATCCCTTGTTGTTTCAAATCCGTTAGCAACGCCGAAGCGCCACTGTCGAGCACCGCACCCCAGTATCCATGGTCGCGGACGACATCCTCGTGGCTATCCCAATTCGGGCGAATTTTCTTCGCGGTCGTGTTTTCGGCACCGCAGTAGATCTGAACAAATCGAACGCCTCGCTGCACCAGGCGTCGTGCCAACAGGCATTGCAGCCCGAACGGTCCCGTATCGGGATGCTCGATGTCATAGTGTTTGTGGATGGCCTCGCTCTCGCGACTCACGTCGGTCACTTCGGGAGCACTCAGTTGCAGCCGAGCCGCCATCTCATAAGCCTTGATGCGTGCTTCCAACTCGCTGTTGGTTTGACGAGATTGCTGATGCAGTCGATTGAGCTGCTGCAGGAACTCGAGTTGATCGTGATCGATTTGGGGTGTTCGTCCCGCGAATTCTTCGGGGGCAAATAGATCGGCAATCGGTTGCTTCGGATTCGATGTGTCCAGCGTGGTGGCCTGGTGTTCGGCTGGCAGAAAGCCGGCACCCCAGTTGATGATGCCGCCCGGTGGCAATCCGCGTGGATCGGGCAGCACGACGAACGCGGGCAGATCGTCGGCTTCACTGCCGAGTCCATAAGTGACCCACGAGCCCATGCTCGGAAAGCCTGCCAACGTGAACCCGGTGTTCATCATGAAGCAGGCTGGGCCGTGCAAAGCGGTCTTACTGTGCATCGAATAGATGAACGCCATGTCGTCGATGCAGGTGGCGAGCCGAGGAAACAGATCGCTCATCCATAAACCCGATTCACCGTGCTGGCGAAACTTCCAGTGACTCGGCTGGCAATTGCCGGGTTTGGAAGCGAAGAACTGCAGCTTGCCATCGGGATCAAACGGTTGGCCGGCGCGTTTTTCCAGTGCCGGTTTGTAATCGAACGTATCGACTTGACTCATACCTCCGGGGCAAAATATCTGAATCACACGTTTGGCTTTGGCCGCATGATGCGATACTTCACCGGATTCGCTGGCCAATAGCGAGGTCAATGCTAAACCTCCGAAACCGCCCGCCGCTGTTTTCAAGAACGCGCGGCGCGATGGGGCAAAGTCACGAAGAGGTGGGTTGGGTGGATTTAGTTTCATGGCAGGCTAAGCAGGTATGGGGAAATGTGTTAGTAGATTAGCCATTTTGGCGTTAGCCACGGTTCTCGCGTTTAACCGGGGCTAACGCCCAATCGGCTAATTGAGGTATGCGGAATGAATTCCCCATACCAGCTTAGTCGACGTAAACAAATTCATTTGAGTTCAAGAGGGATCGACACAGGGCGAACAACCCATCTTGCTCGACAAAGGAAACTGCTAAACGTTGTTCCTGCTCAAGCGGCAATCGTCCCAGGGCTAGTTGAAACGCTCGGTTGACCTGCTCCACTGCGTTCTCGCCGGCTTCGCTTTCGATTCGCTCAGCAAAGTAACGAGACTGTCGTAGCATGAAGTCGTTGTTGTACAGTGCCAGTGATTGCAGCGGCGTGGTGGTGGTCAGTCGCTTGGCTGTCAGGTTGGCGGGGTCAGGGCAATCCAAAGTGGTCATGAAGCGATCAGGCGTTGTCCGCACGATGTAGCGGTAGATGCTGCGTCGCCACAATGCAGGCTTGTCGGCGGTGACGTAGCGATAGATCGGTGCGTAGGCCTCCTCGTACGTAAAGTCCTCAAAGCCAGGGCCGCCGCGCTCGGGGTTCAACTTGCCACTGACCTGCAACACGGCATCGCGAATCGCCTCGGCTTCGAGCCGTTGAGGATTCTGTCGCCACAACAATCGATTGTCAGCGTCAACGCTGATTCCGACGGCATCCTGATCGTGCCGCGATTGTTGCCGGTAGGTCTCGCTGTTCAGGATCATGCGGTGCAGCGACTTGAGCGACCAGCCTTGCTCTTGCAATTGCATCGCGAGCCAGTCCAGTAGTTCGGGATGCGTCGGTCGGTCGCCGCCGAAACCGAAGTCGCTCGGCGTGTTGACGATCCCCTGGCCGAAGTGCCAATGCCACAAACGATTGACCATCACACGCGGCGTGAGCGGGTTGCCTGGATGAGTGATCCAACGAGCCAGCGCCGCACGACGTTCGCCTTCGCTGGTGTCCGTTGTTCCCAGTGACGGATCGAGCATTTTCAACGACGACAGCGCTGCGGGCTCCAGCGGTTCCCCCTCCGGCGATTCGGAATCGCCTCGCACCAGCAGCCGCACCGGAGGAACTTCCTTTTCCCCGACGACACCAAAAAACTTCGGTGGCGGTGCGATTGAGGACAAGCGTTCTTGCGTTGACAAACGGTTTTGGCGAAGCTCCGTCAAACGCAGTGCGTCGTCCTCGCTCAAAGTCGTCGGCACGGCTGGAATCAGCCTGGGATCGCCAAAGCCGATTTGATCGTGCCCGTAGCCGTTTCCACCATCGGTGGAGATGAGCGTGAGGAATTTTGCATCGACCGGCAACTCCAGGTCGATGTCCTGCAAACCTCGGTCGCGAGTGAGTTGCGGATACTCAGCGATCAAGTTCCCATCCAAAAACACCCACGCATCGGCACGATGCACACCGGAAGAGCCGAAGTAACCGAGCTTTGCGGTGAACCGCAGTTCGGTTGGATGACTCGCCATGCGAATCGCCGCCAGATCAAACGTGATGCCGGCATTGGCGTGCATTCCTAGCAGACTGTGTCCGTCTTTCGTAAAGTCGATGCCGCCCAGTTCGGGTGAATGTTGACTGGCGACCGGTCCGTTGCGAATCACGTCCCATGCTGCGTCAGATGTTTTCGGCAAACCGGTGACCGTGACACCCGTGGTGCTAACCTTGATCACCGCTTTCCCATCTTCACCGTCCGGGATGAACACCCCGTCAATGAACTCGGACTTCGATTTCACAAACTGATTCGTGACCACCTTGTCGAGCGCTTGTAAGTCGCCAGTTTGGACGATTCCGGTTCGTGCATCGATTCCCTGTCGGTCAGTCCCGTCACCCAATCCGCTACCACCACCGACGATGTCGGCAAGATCAAGACCGGCACCTTCGAGCTGGCCGATTTCCAAGTTGATTGTGTGCCGCTTGGCCGTCAACTCGGCTTTGGTTTCCTCAAACTGTTTCATAGCCGCGTCACTGACGACGCGATCATCACGGTTGCTGCCCGCGAACACGGCTCGCAATTGGAAATATTCCTGCTGTGAAATCGGATCGAGCTTGTGGTCGTGACACCGACAGCAATTGATGGTCGTGGCCATCGTACTGGTCATCACCTGAGTGGCCATGTCGTCCAGATCGAGCGAGCGCGCGGATCGCCGAAGTTCGTCACTTTTGGTTTCGACTTGACCGACGAAGTCCCACGGACCCGCCGCCAGAAAACCGGTCGCGATCACAGCCTGCGTGTCGTCGGGCCACAGCACGTCGCCCGCAATTTGTTCTTGGAGGAAGCGGTCGTACGGTTTGTCTTCGTTGAACGCATGGATGACGTAATCGCGGTACCGCCATGCGTGGTCGCGGCGTTTGTCACGTTCAAACCCATGCGTGTCCGCGTAGTGAGCCAAATCCAACCAGTGCCGTGCGAAGCGTTCACCGTAGTGCGGCGAGTCCAGCATACGATCGAGCAGTTTGGCATACGCCGCTGGATCAGGATCAATGACAAACGCCTCGACCTCTTCCGGCGTGGGTGGTAAACCCAGCAGATCGAACGAAAGCCGCCGGATCAGTGTCCGACGATCCGCCTGAGGCCTCAGTTTGAGTCCGTTCTCAGTCAGTTTTGCAATGATGAATTCGTCGATCGCATCGTGGCGTAAGCTTCCAGCTTGCGATGCATTTTTCGATGCATTTTTCGACGGCAAGCTGGAAGCTTGTCCCACACTCAACGGCTGCAGCGCCCACCACGAGGTATCGGCTTTGGATGTTTCTTTGACAACGACATCACTCGGCCACTTCGCGCCCTGCTCGATCCACTGCCGCAGCAGGTTCACCTCGTCACTCGATAGCGGATCAGCCTTGTGTGGCATGGCCGGCGGCTCACCATCGAGCGACGTGACCAGTTCGATCAGGTAGCTTCCATCAGTATCACCGGCGATGACATACTCGTTTGATTTCAGGTCTTCCAAGGTCGCCAAAGAAACATCGCCCTTGGCATTGCCAGGAGCATGGCACCGCACGCAATGCTGTTGAAAGATGGGAGCGATCTGGTTCTCAAAATCGATCGAACCCTCGTCGGCGAATGCACAACGACCCCCGATCAATAATGACCATGCAAACGCAAGTCGAAGCAGCCTCATTTCGGTTGACCTTTCTTCAGGTAGGAAAGAACGACTTCCATGTGTTCGCGCATTGCCAATTCGGCGGCGTCGGCATCGTGGGCTTCGTGGGCATCGTGGGCTTCGTGGGCATCGTGGGCTTCGATCGCGGCGACGATGTCGCGATGCAGGCGACGCCCCAGTTTATTCTCGCGCAGCGACGGCGTGGTTTGAACCATTTGAGCGACCACGAATTCGTAGATCACTTCCATCAAATTCGGTTCATCCGGCGGAATCGTGCACCGGATGTCTCACATCTTACCGGAGCGTTGCAGCAGAGTCGAGTTACCATGCCAGTCGGGGGGCGTCTCGCGAATGCGAATCTTAAGTTGACGCTTCGCCGCTTGGATGAACCCTAATTCTCGCCCGTGCTGGGGTTGATCGAGCACTTTCAATAGGGGGCAATGCGAACCTTCAAGAGCTGAATTCTCGCCGCCCTTCCCCTCATTCGGACTTCGGGAAAATCGCCATGAGGCTGTCGGCGAAGACGGTGTGACCGTAGACGTTGGGATGGTTGATATTGTTTTCCATGAGGGTGATGTAGGGGATGCCCTGCCGCCAGAGCCGACCGTAGCGCAGTGATCCCTCGGCAACCGCGATCTGGTTCTTCTGCGCAAAAACACGGACGCCTTTCACGTAAGCGCGGGGGTCGTCATCGATGTTCCGCTGACTCGACAATCCCATCCAGCCTGGACGAATATAGTGCGGGGTCAGAATAATCCACTCCGCGCCAATCTTGCGGAAGTCGGCAACGATCCTCCCATAACGCTCCTCCACGTTCGCTTCCGAAAGGCCGCCATCGTTGACGAATTCGGAGACGATCAGGTCGGGCTTCCTGTTCAACACCTTCTCCTGATAGTTGTGTTCGCTGCCCGGCGGCTCGTTGAGGTAACTGCCAGTATTGCGTCCGCCCCACGCCTCGGTGACTAATTCAATTTTTGCGTTCGGATATCGCGTTTTCAGACGCTCGACAAACATCGTTTGGTAGCGATTGAAGGTGGTCACGCTGTCGCCCCAGGCGAGGATCGTCAACGACTCTCCGGACTCAAGCTTTTTCAAGGTTTTGGGAAGCAGTTTTTCCGCAATCGATGAACGATTCGCTGGCGGTTCCGGATAGGCGGCTTCCAGGATCGGGTAGAGGTGGTCCTTAGTCAGAGTGTCGAGGCGGCCTGAAATATAGATGTTCGCCAGCCGGGTCTCACCCGGAGCCAGCGTCGGCGGTTCGGGCGTGGCCGTATGCGGCGTTCCTGTCTTGAGCACGATCCGGCCATCGTCGCCGAGCACGACCGAATCGAGACGCTGCCTTGCATGTCGATAGTCGATATACACCGGTTGGTCGGGGGCGATCCCTCCCTGCGGCAAACGGCCGACGGTACCGGAGACAAGGTCAGCCTCGTAATCGATGCCTTTTCGAGCGACCGTGACGATATCAGGGCCAGGGATTCTTAGCTCCGCCGCAACCGATTGGGGTCCCGGTCCCGTTACCGAGATGGTCCATTCCCCCGTCAGTCGGACCTCCGCGGGCGTCGTGGTTGGGGCTTTTGCCTCGACAGATGGGACGCCGTAAATCGCGGCCGGCGGTGCAGCAGCAGGGCGGTGAGGAGTGTGAAGGTACGTTTCATGTTCGTCCCTTGTGGGGTGAGGGTGTGTTTCATTGCGGGCGTTCCCATTCTCTTACTGAGCCGGAAAGGGTGGCCGGTGCCGTTGTTTTTGTGATTCAGTCCGAGTTCTTTGTTCAGCAACGCTATCGCGGCACGAGTATTCGGTCCAAGCTGGGCGGCGGCCGCACCGACGAGGTCAGAAGTTTGCAGTTCGTGCCGTCCTTGAACGAGGCGGCCACATCCGCAGCGGTGGCCCGCGTCGATATTGAATTGTCGGTGAATCACCGTGCAAGGGATCTCGGTTTGGGATTGGACGATCACAACTTCTGACCCGTGCTAGTTTGAGCACGACGGACGACTTGCAGCGATGATCGACATTGCCAAGGAAGCGGGACAATACCAAGGATTTTGTTTACGGTGTGCCGATGTACTCGACACTGGGGTCGCTCGAATTCGAAGTTGGGCCGCTCGGAGGTGTGATTTTCGTTCCGGTACTGGGCGAAATGATTGTCACGGCGATTGGTCACGAATGCTGACGCCCCCGCCCCGATCGGCTCAAGTTTCAATTGCGGCACGCATAGAGGACCAATGATATTTCGGTTGCTAAGCACGTCGTCGCAATGAATTCGGTGGAACCACGTAGCAGCGTCTCTCTGAGACGCTGGAAATTGCGAGTCTCAGAGAGACTCGCCTACGTGAGGTTCTGCCGATGTGCTTAGTCCTCCTCGTACTCACAATTTTCTTGCCGAGAGCCACTTTGGCTGGGCCTATGGCGGCCGCCTTCAGCCAACTCGGCGTGGAGCAAGAAGATGAAAAACTTTTGGAGTCTGAGAACCAATAGGTACGCATTGCTTGAAACTGGGTACAATCGATGGTGAGGACGTTTGTCCGTCCACCCACCCCCGTTCAAGGCGTCGTTCGATGAAGATTTTTTGCTGCTCGCTCCTGGTGTTGTTACTCGTTTCGACCACCGGCTGTTTCAATCCCGCCCCGACTGCGAAGAAGGGTGAGTCGACGACACCCGGCGTTTCAACGGAAGATGCGACGCCGCGCGAGACGATAGGCAAGAAGACTCAAAATGTCTTGAATCTCACGCAGGCTTTGGCTGACGGCGGCGTGCTGGCGAGTACCAAGGTCGAATCGACCAATCCGTTGACGCAAAGTGCCGACGTCTATCGCACCCAAGTCGCCAAGCTCGGCGGAATGGTTGTCGAGCACGCGATTCAATTGCGCAACGCATCTAGCATTGACGATCCGAAGCCGCTCACTTACCAGCAGTTCATCGATGAGATCATTCAGCCCGGGCAACCCAACGGCATCCAGCTCGCAATGCTGCCGTACTACCAGGAATACGCATGGGACGATAAAGCTCAGAAGCTCGTTACTGTCGATTTTCCGGCTCGACAAGCCGAACTCGAAAAACAACGTAACTCCAACTGAGTTTACTCGCTGGCCGTGGTGGTGGATGGATTGCCTGGATTGCCACCGATCGAACGGTTTTCGTGGTGTTCTTGTTTTGAAGACCGACCGACGACCACAGCGGAAACGATCAGGCCGGTGCTGACCTTGCTGGTCACTCCCGGCACGACTCCCCATAGCGTGTGGTAGAGCGTGCAGTCGTTGGCGGATGAGTCGGGCGCGAACAGCCAGGCTTCTTGCATCGCGACCTTTTCGAAGCCCTGATCTGTGAGGGCTGGCGATTGCGAGTCGCGGTTGCGGGCTGGCGTGGGTGTGAGGAACTACCGCGTTCTTCGTCGGTGGGCTCCGGTTTGCTCAGTCGCTTTGTCGAGGTGCGATCGTAGTCGGCACGCTTGCTCTTTTGGATTTCTGCCAGCGGTGGCTCGGCATCGAGATCGCCGCAGTCTTGGACAGGGTCCGCCACCTTCATGCTTAAAGCAAAATCCTGCCTTGGTACTGAGTTCCTCCAGGGCCACCGAGAGATCGGCGTTGATTTGGTGGATTCGGTAGCAGGCAGCAAGTTCGTATCCGATGGCGGGCGACTTCGCGATGGTGAGCGGAACGTCGCGATGAATGACGTCCAATCCGGCGTGAGACTGATCGGTTTGAAGCTCGGCTCGCGCGTGATCAAAACGTTATTTTGCCCTGATGGAAAACACATGATCTTGGTCGGAAGCCAAGGGCAGGCTGACAAAAAAAGAAATGGCAATGTCCCCGATTTTGACCGTGCCGATGTATTTGAAACTGGGTGAATCGTTGACTTTGTGACCGCAGCCCGTTTGTCGATTTGCCGCCAAATTGGCGAAAATGCCAAATAATGTATTGACACTACGGCAAGCTGAACTCAGGATAGTCGAAAATGAACTGATAGCCTCGGTTCCATCCCCAATCCACGTTGTTCGTCTTTGTGATGTTCGACGTCCTGCCCCATATCCTTCCACCCTCCCTCGATCAACGCTTTTTAGTAGCGTCGGATGTTTTGTCCTTGATCGCGGTTTCCTTGGAGTTTTACTTCTATGAAGTGCAGTGGTAACGGTCTATCCCGACGCAGTTTGATCCAAGTCGGTGCGTTGGGCGGTTTCGGCCTCTCGCTGGCTGACATGCTTCGATACGAAGCGTTCGCCGAACAGAAGTATTACGACAGTAAAGAAGGAACGGCAAAGTCCGTCATCTTTATTTTTCTTCCTGGTGGCATGGCTCATCAAGAGTCGTTCGATCCCAAGCCATACGCGCCAGTCGAATACCGAGGCCCGATGAACTCGATCGACACCAACATTGCCGGAGTCCGAGTCAACGAGTTATGGAAGCAAACGGCAACGGTCGCCGACAAGATTGCGATCTGTCGTGCGATGACTCATGGCGAGGCCGCGCATGAACGCGGTACGCACAACATGTTCACGGGGTATCGTCCCAGCCCCGCGTTATCCTACCCAAGCATGGGAAGCGTGGTCTCGCACGAGTTCGGACCGCGACACGATTTGCCGCCCTACGTTTGCGTTCCCAATCAGCCGAATGAGTTCGCAGGAACTGGTTATCTGAGTTCGTCGTATGCCGGATTCAGCTTGGGCGCTGATCCCGCCGCTGGCGATTTCAAAGTCCGCGACTTGAACCTTCCCGGTGGCGTGGACGCTAATCGCTTCGCCTCGCGGAGACAATTACTCGACGTTGTGAACACACGTTTCCGCGAACAGCAGGTATCGGATTCCTTGGACGCGGTCGACACATTCTATCAACGCGCTTACGCGATGGTGAATTCAGAAAAGGCTCGCGAAGCGTTCGATATCAACAAAGAAGATGACAAGGTTCGCGATGAATACGGTCGCAACGATGCTGGTTCTCGTCTGTTGCTTTGCCGTCGTTTGGTTGAATCAGGTGTGCGTTTTGTCACCACGACCTATGGCGGCTGGGACATGCACGATAACATTCTTGGCGGCATCCAGGGGCAAGTGCCAAAGTTGGATCAAGCGTATGCGACTTTGATTCGCGACCTGGAACGACGTGGGTTGTTGGAGTCGACGATGGTGGTGCTTGCCAGCGAGTTTGGCCGGACTCCAAAGATCAACGCGACAGCGGGCCGCGATCACTGGCCAAAAGTTTTCAGCGTCGTGATGGCTGGTGGCGGGATCCGTCCGGGCATCGTTTATGGTTCGTCCGACCCAACGGCCAGCGAACCGAACGAGGACGCACTGGATGTCGCCGACTGGGCAACCACGATTTACCACTGCATGGGAATCACGGCGGACAAAGAACTGATGGCTCCCGGCGATCGACCGATCGAAATCGTCGACGGCGGTAAGGTCCGTAAGGAACTGATCGTTTAGTTGGCAATTGATGAGTTCAATGGAACGGAAGTCGTTAAGACTTTTGGTGTCATCCTGTAGTGCCGAAACTCTTGACGAGTCGGCTGCAGGATTCAGGTGATCGAAGATTCCACCTCACTCGGAAACACCATGTCGCATTTGTGTCGAATTCTATTCGCGTTGACGATGTTGTCCAGCGTTTCGTTTGCCGCCTCACCGCGCCTGACCAGTGTCACGCCGCGCGGAATTCAACGCGGCGGCGAACACGAATTGACCTTCAATGGCTCGAACCTGGGTGACGCTCGAGGCATTTTATTTTACGACAGCGGACTCGAGGTTCTCGAAGTCAAAGGGGACGGCAACAACGCGAAAGTCAGAGTTCGGGTTGCGCCGGATTGCCGCTTGGGCGAACATGTCGCTCAAGTTCGCACGGCCAGTGGCATCTCGGATTACCGGACCCTGTACATCGAGGACCTCCCGGTCGTCGATGAAGTCGAACCGAACAGTGACTTTACGGCACCGCAAGCGATCTCGCTCGGACACGTCGTCAACGGCAACATCGGCAATGAGGACGTCGATTACTACGTGCTCGACGCGAAGCAGGGGCAACGTATTTCGGTCGAGATTGTCGCGATGCGGTTGAGCACGGCCTTGTTCGATCCGTACGTCGCGATCCTGGACGAAAAACGTTTCGAGCTGGCTACGAACGACGACACGGCGCTGGCGTTGCAGGACGGGTTCGCTTCCATTATCGCGCCAGAGGACGGGAAGTATTACATCGAAGTTCGAGAAAGTGCTTACGCGGCTGGCAATAACTATCGGCTTCACGTCGGCACGTTCCCACGTCCAAAGGTTCTGTTCCCCGCTGGCGGAAAGATGGGCGAAGAAATCGAAATTCGCTATCTCGGGTTGCCTGCGAGCGAGCTGATCGCCAAGGTGCAATTGCCTGCGACCAAAGTGACCGATTTTGGCGTCTTCGCGAAGGATGATGGCGGAGTTTCGCCGACGCCGAACCGGTTCCGCTTGTTCGAGCACGGAAACGCGTTTGAAGTCGAACCGAACAATGAGATCGTACAAGGGACCCCGGTCGAGTTACCACTTGCTTTCAACGGCATCATCGAAACGACCGGCGATGTCGATTGCTTTAAGTTCGCTGCCAAGAAAGGACAAGTTTATGAGGTCGAGTGCTACGCGCGGCGAGTCCGCTCGGGACTCGATCCTGTCATGAATATCTATTTCGCCGACGGACGACACATCGCCGGCAATGATGATTCGCGAGGCCCGGACTCTTACATTCGCTTTCCGGTTCCCGAAGACGCCGAGTATGTAGTTCGAATCAACGACCATCTGAATCGCGGCGGTCCCGACTTGGTTTATCGGATTGAATTCCAAGCCGTTTTGCCTGCCTTGACGCTTGGCATTCCTCGCAACGAACGCTACGGACAATATCGCCAACAGATTTTTGTTCCCAAGGGAAACCGATTCGGCACGCTGATCTCCGCCAATCGAGCGAATTTCGGCGGTGACTTGATTTTGCTCGGCGAGAATCTGCCGGCTGGAATCACGATGCACTGCGACCCGATGTCAGCGAATCAGAATACGATGCCGGTGGTTTTCGAGGCGACGGCCGATGCGGAATTGAACGGCGTGTTGGTGGACTTTCTGGCAAGGCACGCTGACCCGAATCAGAACATTAGCGGTGGCTTTGAAAACCGTGCCGACTATCTAATCGGCGAACCCGGTCAATCACTGTATCGCTGGAAAGATGTCGACCGACTCGCCGTTGCGGTCGTCGATGAAGTTCCATTTCGGATCGAGATCGAGCAGCCGAAAGTGCCGCTGGTGCGAGACGGTTCGATGAACTTGAAGATCGTCGCACATAAAAAGGAAGGCTGGGACGAAGACATCGACGTGCAAATTCCCTTTCGTCCGCCAGGAGTCGGCGCGCCGCCGAGCGTGAAGATCCCCAAGGGACAGATGGAAGTCGTGGTCCCGATCAACGCCAACGCCAGTGCGGAGATTAAAAGCTGGAAGGTGTTCGCGCTGGGAAGTTCCCAGGGGATGTGGGCTTCGACGCAACTAACGCCTCTTGAAGTGACGGACGCGTACGTGCGGTTCGAGATTCAGCGAGCCGCTTGCGAACAGGGTAAAGAGACGTTGGTCCTGTGCAAGCTGAACCACACAACAGCATTCGATGGTGACGCAAAAGCGGAATTGATCGGCATGCCTCCAAAGGTATTGATCGAACCGATGAGTTTCAAGAAGGACACCGCCGAGCTGATGTTCAAGGTCACGACAGAAGGCGATAGTCCGATCGGGAAGCACGGTTTGTTTTGTCAGTTGACGATTCCTCAAAATGGCGACGCAATCGTGAGCCGAGCTGGGAACGTTGAATTGCAGATCGACGCGCCGCTGCCCCCAGCGGTGGCCGCTCCCACGCCGACGCCAACACCGATGCCAGCCGCCACTGCGGAAGTGCAACCAGAACCCGCCAAAGCACCGGAGCCACCACCAGCGAAACCGCTAACGCGATTAGAAAAGCTGCGATTAGCAGCACAGCAACGTCAAGAAGCGAAACAATAGTCCCGCGACGCCGTTCGCGGGGCACACACGCGTACTCCGACAACCCATCGGTTTGTAACGAAAATCCTTATGATGAAATCTAACTTCCTCGCCAGTCTCGCGATCGCCATCTTCACGTCCGTGACGGCTGCCGAAACGTTGAGCATTCCCGCAGGCCCGTCATCTGCGCCGCCTTCGCCGGTGTCGATTCGCGTTTACCCGACGAACGTCGACTTGGCGACGGCGCAAGATCGTCAATCCGTGATCGTGCAGTCGGTTTACGCTGATGGCATTACCCATGACGTGACCGCTGAGGCGAAGTTGACGCTTTCCGATCCATCGTTTGCACGGCTCGAATCGAACTTGCTATCTCCGATCGCTGATGGCACCACCGAATTGAAGGTCGAGTTCTCTGGCCACACCGCCGTCTTGCCAGTCGTCGTCAAAGACTCCGGTGGCATCCCACCGATCAGTTTTAGACTTGACGTGATGCCCATTTTGATGCGATCGGGCTGCAATACAGGCAGTTGCCACGGTGCGGCTCGGGGCAAAGATGGGTTCATGCTGTCCCTGTTCGGCTACGATCCCAACGGTGACCATTTTCGCTTGACTCGACAGGTTCCTGGTCGCCGTATCAACCTCGCTATTCCCGAAGAGAGCCTGCTGATTCAAAAGTCCGTCGGCTCGGTGCCTCATACCGGCGGTAAGCGGTTTGACATGGACAGCGAGTATGCAAAGACGCTGTTGCGTTGGCATCAAGCCGGGGCACCCAATGATTTAGGCGATGTCCCTAGCGTGACCAAAGTCGAGGTCTTTCCCGAAACAGCTGTTCTGGATGGGGAAGGTGCAACCCAGCAAGTCACCGTTCGCGCCCACTATTCCGATGGCACCGATCGCGACGTCACGTCGCTGGCCGCGTTCTTATCCAATAACGACAATTCCGCCCCGATCTCAGCCGACGGAGTCGTCACGGCAGCCAATGGTGGCGAGGCCTTCATCATGGCTCGCTTCGAAACGCATACGGTCGGCTCGCAATTCATCGTGTTGGCCAAGGGCGCCCCGTTCGAGTGGAACGACGCTGAAGATTACAACTACGTCGACACCCATATCCATAACAAGCTTCGCAAGCTGCGGATCAACCCATCGGACGTTTGTTCGGACGAAGAGTATCTGCGACGGGTGACGTTGGACATCGCCGGTATGCTGCCGACGCCTGAAGAATATGCAAAATTCGTCACCGATACCGACCCACTCAAACGCAACAAATTGGTTGATGAACTTCTTGATCGAAAGGAGTTTGTTGAGCTATGGGTGATGAAATGGGCGGAACTGCTGATGATTCGTACCACGCCGCAGATCGCCTACAAACCGATGCTACGGTACTACAATTGGCTGCAAGAGCGACTGGCCAACAACGTTCCGATCGACAAGATGGTCCAAGAGTTACTCGGAGCCAGTGGTGGTACGTTCGAGAACGCCGCGACGAACTATTATCAAATGGAGACCGACCCGCTGAAGGTTTCCGAGAATGTCGCCCAAGTTTTCATGGGGATGCGGATTCAATGCGCGCAGTGTCACAACCATCCGTTCGATCGCTGGACGATGGACGATTACTACAGCTTCTCGGCGTTCTTTTCACAGATTGGTCGCAAGACGGCTGAGGATCCGCGGGAAACCATCATTTTCAACAGTGGCGGTGGCGACGTCAAACACCCGGTCGGTGGCCGCGTGATGGCTCCGAAATTTCTCGGCGGTGACGTACCTGATGTTGCTGGTAAAGATCGCCGCGTTGTGATGGCGAATTGGATGGCGTCGACAGAGAACCCTTACTTCGCGCCGAACCTTGCCAACATTGTTTGGAACCACTTCTTTGGCAAAGGGATCACCAATGACGTCGACGACGTACGAGTCAGCAACCCGCCTGTGAACGCGGAATTGCTGGCCGCTCTATCGGAAAAGTTCATCGATTACAACTATGACTTCAAACAGATCGTGCGAGACATCTGTACGTCGCGGACTTATCAACAGAGTACCGCGATGAACGAAACCAACAATCGCGACGATCGCAACTTTTCACACTCGACTTTACGACGAATCCGCAGCGAGATTCTGCTGGATTCGATCACGCAAGCGACTGACACAAAGAACAAGTTTGCGGGATTGCCGCTGGGTGCTCGTGCCGTCCAGATTTCCAACGGCAACACGAGCACCTATTTTCTCACCACGTTTGGCCGAGCGACTCGCGGGAGTGTTTGTTCTTGCGAGGTGAAGATCGAACCGAATTTGTCACAGGCTCTCCATCTGCTCAACGGTGAAACGATTGCCGGAAAAATCGCCGAAGGCAAACTGGTCGAACGACGGTTGGCGGAGGGGAAGAAGCCCGAAGAGATCATCGAAGAACTCTACGTTCGCTGCTTGACGCGAATGCCGACCGAGATGGAAACCCAGAAGCTGGGGGAAGCGATTGCCGCTTCCGCCGACGTTAAACTGACCCTGGAAGATACCTTCTGGGCGCTGATGAATTCACGTGAGTTTGTGTTTAACCACTGATATGAATGCAATACCCACCATGCGACGACTATTCACAATATCGATGATCGCCTGTACTGCTCTTTCCGCGTTTGCGGAAGAGAAGAAACCGGTGCCGGTGACGTTCGACGAACATGTTCGCCCGATCTTCCAACAGAAGTGCGCGTCTTGCCATAACCCTGACAAGAAGAACGCCGACCTTGACCTGACCAACTATAGCAGTTTGATGCAGGGCGGTGCGTCAGGCGAGGTCATTGAAGCGGGCGATGCTTCGGCTAGCTATCTATACAACCTGGTCACGCATGAAGACGAACCGTCGATGCCGCCGGAGTCTCCGAAGATCGCCGATGAGATGATCGAGACGCTCCGCAAGTGGATTGACGGCGGAGTGCTGGAGAATTCCGGGAGCACCGCAAAAGCATCAAAGAAAAAGAAATTCGACATGGCGCTCGCGGCGCCGTCGACCGAACGTCCCGCCGAAATTCCGATGCCGGCCAAGTTGAGCTTGCAACCTGTATTGTTCACGCCGACTCGCACAGCAACTGATGCGTTGGCGACCAGTCCGTGGGCACCCCTGGCTGCCGTCAGCAGTCAAAAACAAGTGCTGCTGTACAACACGCAAACACTCGAACTTGTCGGCGTGCTGCCGTTCCCGGAAGGGACGCCGCGTGTGCTAAAGTTCAGTCGCAATGGCGGGCTGTTGCTGTGCGGCGGCGGGGTTGCTGGAGCCAGCGGTCGAGTGGTGGTTTGGAACATTCGTAGCGGTCAGCGGATTATTGAGATCGGTGACGAGCTGGACGAAGTGCTGGCCGCTGACATCAGTTCGGATCAAACCTTGATCGCACTCGGCGGTCCGGGGCGAGTCGTGCGAATTTACGCGACTGAAACAGGCCAACTGTTACACGAAATTCGGAAGCACACCGACTGGGTCACGGCGCTCGAGTTCAGTCCCGATAGTGTGTTGCTGGCTACCGGCGATCGCAACGGAGGTCTGCAAGTTTGGGAAGGTTGGACGGGACGCGAATACTTGACCTTGAAAGGTCACACCGCGGGCATCACGAGCGTGTCGTGGCGAAGCGACTCGAACGTCGTTGCGTCCAGCAGCGAGGATTCGACGATTCGCCTATGGGAAATGGAAAACGGCGGCGAAGTCAAGAATTGGGCCGCACACGGCGGCGGTGCGATGAGCGTCGAGTTCTCTCGCGACGGTAGGTTATTTTCCTGTGGACGTGATCGAATACCCAAAGTCTGGGATCAAAACGGCGCCCAACAAATTGCCTTTGAGGCGTTCGGCGACTTGGCGTTGCAGGCGACCTACTGTGACGAAACCAATCGGGCGATTTCAGGAGATTGGACCGGTGAGATTCGAGTTTACAATGCGGCCGACGGAACAAAACTGGGTCAACTGGTGATGAACGTGCCGCCGTTACAGACGCGATTGGAAGAAGCGAACCAGTCTTTGGTGTCCAAACAGACCGAACACAAGCCGATTGCGGATGCTTATCAAGTCGCCGAGTCTGCCTTCAAGAAAATCAGTGGTGACGTTGGCAACGCGCAGAAGATAGCCGCTGAAGCAAAGCAGAAATCAGATGTAACGGCGGCCGCACTCACCGCAGCACAAGCAGCGATGACCAAGGCGACCGACGAGCATGCGGTGGCGAAAGGGTTGGCTGACACACTTTTGGCGAACGTACCGGCACTCACAGAAGCCGCGGAGAAAGCTGAAACTGCCGCCGCGCAGTCGCCTGAAGACGCGAACTTGAAAGCGGCTGCCGAAACGAGCCGCACGACGGCGGAAACGAAAGCCGGCGAATCCGAAGCGGCCAAAGTCGATGCCGCGGCAAGATTCGCCGCACTACAACAGGCCCAGCAGACACTGGGAACTGTCCAGAAATTGGCCACCGAGTCCGCCTCGAAATTAGCGGCTGCCCAGCAGACCGAGCAAGCGTTGGTTCCGACGCTGAAGCCTGCCGAAGACGCTTTCAACGCAACCAAGCAAACGTTTGAGCAAGCCAACGCAGCGGTCGAGTCGGCGAAGCAATCGGTGTCTCATTGGACGAATGAAATTGATTTTGACCTCAAGTTCACTGAAATGAAGCAGCAGCGAAGCGACGCACAATCGCAATTGGCGGCTCACGAAGAACAATCGGCAGTGCTGCAGGAAGCCGCCGACATGGCAAAGTCGGCTGCCGACAAAGCCGGCATTGAAACGACCAATGCTCAAGCCGAGCTGGTTGAAAATGAAGTCGCCTACAAAACCGCCATCGCCGGGATCGAACCGGCTAAGCTCGCGGTCACTGCAGCGATCACAGCCAAAAACGATGCGACCAACAACGTCAATCGACTCACTCAGGTCATCGCCAAACTAAACGAAGCGGTCGCGAAGGCAGATGAAGCCCTAGCGTTGGTAACGGAGGATGCAGTTTTGATCGCAACAGCCAACGCGATTAAAGCCGCAGTCGCCGAAAAGTCAAAACAACTTGAAACCAGCAAGGCCGACTTGGTCGCAAAAACGCAGGTCGAACAAGTCGCCATTGCGAACGTGACGAACTCGGAAAAGGCGGCAGCGGACTTGCTTGCGATGCAAGAACCGCTGAAGCAAAAGATCGCCGCGGCAACCGCAGCAATGCCACCGCTCGACAAAGTAAGCGCTGATGCGAACCAGGCCGTCGAGGCCGACGCTAAAAGCGTGAGCGAAGCAAAAGCTAAAGTGGAAGCCGTCATTAAGGCGATCGCGGAATTGCAAGGCATCCCCATTTCAGCTTGACGTGAGCCGTTACTAAGCGCTTCTGATTCCGTTCATTGTGATCATGATCGAGGAACGCTCGAACGGGTTTTCAAGTCGCGGTCAGGCTAAGCGGTCAGGCCGTTCTTGGTCCAGGGTGAAACGGTTGGGTTCAACGCCGACATTTCCCTGCCCACGGAATCACCGAAGTATTGGTAGACTAGGGCCACGGTCGACGAGGCAAACACACGGCTTTCAGACTCGGCTGCTCCTCCAATCCTTGTAACCAGCCTAACCGAAACGTCACGCTAGGAACGAACCATGATACGATTGCCCCTCACGTTGGTCGGCATTGTGCTGGCTCTTTTCGGTGCGGCTGAAACGCTGGCTGGTGAAGGAGGTCCGTTTCTGGCGGGAGCGGCGACGGCGGATATTTCTCCCCGAACTCTGCCGGCATTGCAGAACGGTGGTTTCTTGCAGAAAAGCGTAGATCGCATTTCGGATCCGCTTCACGCGCGGTCGCTGGTCGTCAGCGACGGGAAGGAAACCATCGCGATCGTGATTGTGGATTCGTGCATGTTCCCCACAACGCTCTGTGACGAGATCAAACGCCTGGCCTCGATGGACACCGGCATTCCGGAGAATCGTATCCTGATCAGCGCAACCCATACTCATACAGCGCCCTCGGTGATGGCCATGTGTCTGGGAACCTCGGCCGACGAGGCCTACCTCAAGTTTGTGCCTGCCGAGGTTGCCCGATCGATCACCGAGGCGCACGGGAAACTTCAGCCCGCGAAACTGGGCTGGACGATCGTCGACGGCGCCGACCTGACCAATTGCCGGCGCTGGATCACGCGCAGTGATCGCCTGGGAACGGATCCGTTCGGCGAACGGACCGTTCGCGCCATGATGCATCCGGGCTATCAGAATGCCAGCTACACCAGTCCGGCGGGGCCGATCGATCCGTGGCTGTCGGTATTGAGTGTGGTGTCTGCCCAAGATGATTCGCCGATCTGCGTGATGGCAAATCTGTCGATGCATTATTTCGGTGGCGGCGGATTCTCGGCGGACTACTTTGGAGAAGTTGCCCGATTGCTGGAAACTCAGATCGGCCAGATAAGTGAGAGGGCGTCACCAGGTTTTGTGGGCATCATGTCCCAGGGAACGAGTGGCGATCTTCACTGGATGGATTACAGCAAACCGAATCGTGGGATCAGTCGGCAGCAGTATTCCGAAGACGTGGCCCAGCGAATTCTGCAGGCATGGAAGACGATCGAACATCGTAGCGACCTGCCATTTGCGATGGCCGAGAAGCGGCTCATGATCGACCGGCGAACGCCATCGCGGGAACGCCGTCAATGGGCTCGGCCGATCAACGCAGGGCGTGGTGACCTTCCGCCTCGAAACCAAGTCGAGGTTTACGCTCAACAGGCAGAATGGATTCACGAAAACCCCAGCGCGGAAGTGGTTCTGCAGGCCATTCGTATCGGGGAATTGGGAATCACTGCGATCCCCAACGAGGTGTACGGGATCACCGGAGTGAAACTAAAGAGGCAGAGTCCGCTGGCAGCGACGTTTAACCTGGAACTTGCCAACGGAGCGACCGGTTACATTCCGCCACCGGAACAACATCTTCTGGGCGGATACACGACCTGGCCGGCACGCACGGCGGGCCTGGACGAACAAGCCGAACCATTGATTGTCGAAACACTGCTGAGCTTGCTCGAAACGGTCGCCGGAAAAAAGCGTCGAGCGATGACGGATTCGCGATCGCTCTATGCTGACGCTGTCACCCAACGCAAGCCAATTGCCTACTGGCGGATGGCAGACATGGACTCGACACAGGTCAAGGACTCGGTTGCTGAGAATCATGCTCACTACCGGGGCGGTGTTGCCTTGTTTCTGCCCGGACCAAGTGGTTCCGGGTTCGAGACGGAGGACTACTATGGAAACCGTTCTGTTTACCTTGCCGGCGGACATTTGGAAGCGATTGAGCAACCGGTTCTTGAAGAATACAGTGTATCGATGTGGTTCATCAATTCGCTGCCGGCGGATGCTCGCGAGACCACCGGTGTCCTCCTTTCGACCGAAGCCGAGACGCTTCTGATTGCCGGAAGCAGCGCTGGCGAAGATTCCGGGAAATTGGTTCTGCAAGTGGACGGGAAGTCGTTCACCGGCAACAACCCGGTCTCCAAGGGGCACTGGCAACAGGTCACGATCGCAAAAGACAAGCAACGCATCCGTGTGTATTTGGACGGCGGAGATCAACCAGAGATTGATGCACGAATCGAATCGCCGGGAGCAGTGCAGCGATTGTTGATCGGCAGCGATGGGAGTTCCACGGCGACCTTGGATGGCCAAGTCGACGAGATCGCTTTATTCGATCGAACATTGCGGCCTGTCGACATCGTCGAGCTGTACTCGATTTCGGGCATGACACCTCCACCGCGTCCCAAATCAAGCATCGTTCTCAGCCCTAAGCCGACGGATGCGGCATCGCGACAAAAGTACGCAACCGCGGTCTTGGCATCCAAGCCCGTCGCGTTCTGGCGACTGCATGACGAGTCGAATCAAACGGCGAAAGACTCGGCGGGACAACACGACGCGAAATACGAAAACGGATCGTCACCGCTACAGTCGGAATTCGTGCAACCGAACTTTGCCGGCGGTCGAGTCAAATCGCACGTCGTCGGGCTGGGCAACACCTACAGCGTGGAGCTGTGGTTTCGAAATGAATTGCCCACCCATTCGCGTCCAGTGACGGCTTATCTGTTCTCCCGAGCCGTCGACGGAATGGAGGGGGCATTGGGCGACAACCTGGGCGTCGGCGGCACGCATTCAGACCAGGGCAAACTGATCGTGTTCAACGGCAACGAACGGAATCAGTTGGTCGCCGGTCGCACGCAGATTTCCGTCGGAAGTTGGACGCATGTGGTCATGGTCCGGCAAGAGCAGCGAATGACGGTTTACCTCAATGGCGATCCCCACCCGGAAATCACAGCGGATTTGCCGATCGGGTATCCCGAAGCGTGCAAGGACATTCTGCTGGGCGGACGCGCCGACAATTTCGCGAATCTTCAAGGCATGATGGAGGAGGTTGCGGTTTATGATCGAGCACTGATGCCAGCGGAGGTGGAAGCCCACTTTGCCGCCTCAGGGGTACACCAAGTGGAAAAAGCCGATGCTGCGATAGTCACTCCGCCTGCCGAGCCGACTCCCACGGAAGTTGACCAGGCACTTAAGACGATCCACGTGCCCGAGGGTTTTGAGGTGCAACTGGTCGCCGCGGAACCGCTGGTGATGGATCCCGTCGCGATCGATTGGGGGCCCGACGGAAAGTTATGGGTCGTGGAAATGGCGGACTATCCACTGGGGGCGGACGGCAAGGGTAAACCTGGTGGACGAGTGCGGTTCCTGGAAGACACCGACGACGACGGACAGTACGACAAGTCGACGCTGTTTGCCGAGGGGCTGAGCTTTCCCAACGGTGTCTTGGTCTGGGGCCGTGGCATTCTGGTCACGGCCGCTCCGGAGATCGTCTATCTGGAAGACACTTCGGGCGATGGGAAAGCCGACGTTCGCCGCACTTTGTTCTCGGGATTCATGGAAGGAAATCAGCAACTGCGCGTCAACGGGTTGCGCTGGGGGCTCGACAACTGGGTGTATTGCGCCAGCGGCAGCCATCACGGCGGCTATGGCAAGGACAGCCAGATCCTTTCGCAGTTGACCGGCAAGCAGCATCAGATCGGCAGTCGCGACTTTCGCATTCGCCCGGACATCGGAGACATCGACCCGCAAAGCGGACCGTCTCAGTACGGCAGAAACCGAGACGACTGGGGGAACTGGTTCGGCGTGCAAAATAGCCAGCCGCTCTGGCACTACGTGCTGGCCGATCACCAGATTCGCCGTAACCCGAACTTTGCTCCACCGGATCCGAAGCACCAGGTCGTCACGCCCCTCAACCCGCGAGTCTACCCAGCCAGCCAATTGCAAAAGCGGTATCACAACTTCAACCAGTCTGGTCGATTCACCTCCGCCTGCTCGCCCATGATCTATCGGGACGACTACTTGTTCGAGCGGGGGACCGAACAGCACGCTTTCACGTGCGAACCCTTCCATAATCTGGTTCAACACAACCTGATTGCCGAGGATGGCGTCACCTTCCGCTTCCGTCGTGATCCAGCCGAACAAGAGACGGACTTCTTTGCCAGCGAGGATCGCTGGTGCCGTCCGGTGATGGCAAGAACCGGTCCGGATGGAGCTCTGTGGGTAGTTGATATGTACCGTTACATGATCGAACACCCGCAGTGGCTACCTGCAAACGGCCAGGACGAACTTCGGCCGTGGTTCCGATCCGGCGAGAACCGCGGACGAATCTACCGCGTCGTTCGCAGCGATCGCTCCGCACGCAAAGCTCTCCCGCTCGCCGAGTTGTCAGCACCAGAACTCGTCGCCGCTCTTGAAAGCCCTAACGGTTGGCAACGGGACATGGTGCAGCGACTGCTCGTCCGTGAGAAGCCGCAAGCTGCCATTGAACCGCTCCAAGATTTGGTGGCAAACAGCCAACAACCGCTCGCTCGGCTTCATGCGATCTGGACCCTGGACGGTCTCGGCGTACTATCGGCTGCCACACTGGAAGTCTCGCTCGCTGACAGTCACCCAGGCGTCCGACGTGGTGCGGTGTGCATCGCATCGCGAGTCGTCGTGAATGTTAATCGGTTAGTACCGCTGGTCAACGACGAGGATGCCAAAGTTCGCTTAGAACTCGCCTCGACGTTGGGCGCGTACGACAGCCCGGAAGCCAGCGCCGGGCTCGCCAGATTGATCGTTGAAAACGGCGAAGACGAGTATGTTCTGGCGGCCGCGATGAGTTCACTTAATACAGGAAATGCGGCGACCGTCCTGAGGGGCGCGATGCAGCTTTCCGATGGCAGCATCGATCCGAAAGCGTTGGAGCTGCCCAGTACTCTGGACCTCATCGGACAGGCGGTGGCGATGGGCGAGAAAGAATCCCTCGGCCACGTCATTGATCTGATCTGCTCGCCGAAAAGGGAGACACCGACCGAGACACAGGACGATCAGTCCGTGCAAGCCCGGTTCCAGGCTTTGGCAAGCGTCCTGGATGGGCTGCAGTCGCGCGGACTGGCTATGAATTCACTGTCGAGCGAAGCCAGCGACCGAATCGACGAAACCATCCAGCAAGCGCGTACTGAAATATCGAACCACACCGCAGCACAGCACACGACGGCTGAAGACGTCCGCGTCGCCGCTGTCCAGCTATTAGGACGTGACCAGAGAGGTCGGCAAGAGGATTTCCGGCTGCTGCAGAAACTGCTGGTTCCTCAATCGCCCGTGGTTCTTCAACGGGCGATCGTAACGCATCTATCGCGCCGCAGCGAATCGGCGATCGCGGAAGTCCTACTGTCAGGCTGGAGGTCGCACAGCCCGGAACTTCGAGGCCAAATCTTGGATGTCCTCGCGACTCGCGGACCGTGGGCCGAGTCGCTTTGTGAGCGTCTTGAAGCGGGGACGATCGCCGCCAGCGAGTTAAGTGCTCCCGTTCGACAGCGGTTACTCGACCGCAGCGAGAACGCGACGCGATGGCAAAACGCTTTGGCCGTGAAAGCCTCACCCAATCGCTCCGAAGTGCTGCTTCAGTTTCGATCGGCTTTGAAACTGACCGGCGACGCCGCGAGGGGCGCCGCTGTGTTTCGAAAGGCATGTATCAATTGCCACAAAGTGAACGATGAAGGACACGAGGTGGGACCACAGCTTGCATCCATCACCGACAAAACGAAGGAATCACTCCTAACATCGATTCTTGACCCCAACGCGGCCGTGGACGCCAAGTATTTCAACTACTCGGTCTTGACCCATGACGGGCGAACCTTCAATGGAAAACTGGAAACCGAAACTGGCAGCAGCATCACCTTGGTCGTCGCCGAGGGAAAACGCAACACGGTCCTCCGCCGTGATATCGAATTGCTGCAGGCATCCTCCCAATCCTTGATGCCTGAAGGGCTGGAAGAGGGGCTGAAGCCCCAGGATGTCGCCGATCTGCTTCAGTTCGTAAGCGAAGCGTTTCGTTGAGTATGTGATCTGGAAGAGGCTGTTGCTTCGAACGACCTCGTGATCTTCGAGGTGACCTATAAATCTGTCGCGTGGCAGCCAGCCACGGCCCGAATCGAAGGCAAGGCAGTCGTGGTCTTCCGCGATATAAAGGTCACGATGGATGCCGAAAATATTCAAGCGGAGAGCGTCGTGATGATGCTCAAGGAACTGTTCACTTCGATTGTCGCTTACAACCTGATTGCTCAGTTTCGTCGGCAAGCGGCGAAATTGGCGGGAGTTGCCCCACGCCGATTAAGCTTCACACGCGGATGGACTTCCTTTCGAGATCGTCTGCTGCTCAAAGAACCTCGTGCCTGAACAGAAGAAAGCCAACGAGGAACCTCCACCTTTGGTGGAAGAGTAGATGGCATTGAGGTCCCGCCTGCCGAGAGGGTGGATTTCCTGAACTTCGGGAGGCGGAGCCTCCAAGACAATGCGTTCCCAGGCGGGAGCCTGGGAACGAGTGGATTGGGAGGTAGCGATTCGCGAGAAGTGTCTGAAAGCGTGCTTTTGGTGGAGTCTAATCGTCAGCTGAGTTATTTGACCGGACAGTGATTTCCCTCGTGTTTTGCGAAAGGTTGCAGAAGTTCCCTTTAAGCGGTTATACTGGCGAGATAGCGGATTGCAGGGCTGCCCCACCACCACGATCGCCCTGAACCCACCTCGACGATTCCCAACTCGACGATTCCCACCTCAGCCACTCCCACCTACCCCAGCCTGATCATGTTAACGATCAAGGGTCCCGCCGGTCGCTATTGCGACGGGCACAACCGGCGCAGCTTTTTAAAGATCGGCGGACTTTCGTTCGGTGCGGGAGGTCTGTCTCTGGCGGATCTTTACCGCGCTGAAGCGGCTTCGGGATCGACGAAGTCACATAAGTCGGTGATCAATATTTTTCTTGCCGGTGGGCCGCCTCACCAAGACATGTGGGACATCAAGACCGAAGCACCCAGCGAGGTTCGTGGCGAATTCCAGCCGATCAACACGAACGTGCCGGGCATTCAGATCTGCGAAGTCTTTCCCAAGCTGGCAGCACTAATGGACAAGGCCGCGGTGATTCGAAGCGTCGTCGGATGCCGCGGTGGGCATGACGGCCTGCAGTGCATGACCGGGTGGGACGGCAGCTCATTGCGGAACCTTGGCGGACGGCCTTCGATCGGATCGGCCGTCGCGCGACTCGCGGGACCGGTTGACCCATCGGTTCCTCCATTCGTCGGACTGGCGGCAACCACTTCACACGCCCCTTGGTCGGATTCAGGCCAATCCGGGTTCCTTGGTTCAGCCTACTCGCCGTTCAAGCCTGATGGCCCCGGCATGCAGAACATGACGCTCAAGGGGATTTCCTTTGAGCGACTGGCCGATCGTCGAAGCCTGCTGACGCAACTGGACACGATGCGGCGCGACATCGACATCAGCGGCACGATGGAGGGGATGGATGCCTTCGGTCAGCGGGCATTGGATGTGTTGACCAGTAGTAAGCTAGTCGATGCGTTGGACCTGACCAAGGAAGACCCCAAAATTGTCGAACGATATGGCGACGGGAAACCCTACCAATACCAATACGACGGTGCACCGACCTGCAACGATCAATTGCTGATGGCACGGCGATTGGTGGAAGCCGGCGTTCGTGTTGTCAGCCTCAGTTTTGGCCGCTGGGACAGCCACAGCGAAAACTTTGATTTGGTCCGCGATCATGGCGGCAAACTGGACCAGTGTCTCAGTGCCCTCGTTACGGACTTAGACGAACGAGGCATGTTGGACGACGTGGCCATCGTCGTTTGGGGCGAATTCGGAAGAACGCCCAAGATCAACGCCAACGCCGGACGCGACCACTGGACCAACGTCAGTTGCGCTTGGCTCGCCGGTGGCGGATTGAAAACCGGGCAAGTGATTGGTGCCACCAATCGACTCGGCGAAGAAGCCGTTGAACGGCCGGTCGACATGCAAGAGGTGGTCGCAACTCTCTACCACACCATGGGCATCGACACCCATTCAACAGCGATTGACGACCCCACCGGTCGTCCACAGTTCTTGGTCGACAGTGATCCGATCGCCGAGTTGATTTCATAATGGGTTGTCGCAAAATGATTCGCTTTCCCATTTGTATCCTCGCAATTGCGTTTGCGTGTTCGACAACCTCTTTGTCGGCCGGAGATGTTTTGCGGATCGAAAACGGTGACGCTCAAGGGGCAACTCAACTCATTGGCGCTGACGCTCGACTGCAACTGATCGTCTCACGCACGCAACCCAATGGGATCGTCGCCGACTGGACGCGGAATGTCCGTTACGATGCGACGCCGGTCGGTTTGGTTTCGATCGATCCGACCGGGATGGTCACTCCGCTGGCTGACGGAAACGTCACTGTCATTGCAAACGCCGATGATGGCGAACAATCCATCACGATACTGACCGTGATGGGAACCGGTCAGACACAGCCGGTCAGTTTCTGTGGCCAGGTCGTACCCATTTTTACCAAGCTGGGATGCAACGGAGGCGGATGCCACGGGAAAATTGCCGGGCAGAATGGTTTCCGATTGTCATTACTAGGCTTCGAACCAGAGGAAGACTACAAACGGCTGGTCGCCGAATCACGCAGCCGCCGTGTGTCGCTGGCGTCGCCGGATCGCAGTTTGCTGTTGCAGAAAACGGTCAACGCGATGCCGCACGGCGGAGGTGCCCGCACCAGTACCGACTCCCACGAATATCGCGTGCTGCGACGCTGGGTTTCGCAAGGGACGCCGTTTGATTCTGGAGAGATTATCAGCGTCACTTCGATTCGAGCGTATCCAAGTCTCAAACGAATGCTGGGTGGCAGCGCCCAACAACTGGCGGTCATCGCCACGTACAGCGACGGATCGATGGAAGACGTCACACGCGCGGCGGTTTACGAATCCAACGACACTCCGATGGCCGAGGTCTCCGACACGGGCTTGGTCCAGACCGGTGAATTGGTCGGAGACGTTGCCGTGATGGCTCGGTATCAGGGCCATGTCACGGTGTTCCGTGCGGAAATCCCACTCAACATCGAAGCCTCGTATGAATTTGCGAGCCAAGCGACCAACGTGGTGGATCGATTCGTCGGGAAAAAACTGGACTCACTCGGGATTCCCTTCTCGCCGCGATGTGACGATTCAACGTTTCTGCGACGCGTGACCTTGGATCTAGCAGGCAGGATTCCGACGCTGGATGAAACCAATGAATTCTTGGCCAACCAGTCGCCAGATAAACGCAAGACGTTAGTCGAACGTCTGCTGGCGAGTGACGACTACGGTTCCCTGTTTGCGGGGAAGTGGGGCGTGATCTTGAGGAATCGCCGGAGTGGCGGCTCGCTGCAGGTATCCAATGTGTTGTTTCACCATTGGTTGAAGGAGTCGTTTCGAAGCAATAGGCCTTATGACGAAATCGTTGACGAAGTGCTGACCGCCAGCGGAACCGTGTTCAGCAATCCCGCGACCGCATGGCTTGACCAAGTCAGCGACCAAAACGAACGAGTCGAGGACATCAGCCAGCTGTTCCTGGGGCAACGGATTCAGTGCGCACGATGCCACCACCACCCCTACGAAAAGTGGAGCCAGCAAGACTACGCTCACATGTCCGCGTTCTTTTCGACCATCTCGAAAAAAACAGAAGGCACCGACGTGACCTTTGTCACACGTGTCGCGTCACCTTCGGCCAAGCATCCCAAGACCGGCCAGTCCGTCCAGCCCGCTGGGCTCGATGCCGAAGTGATTGCGATCGACACAACGCTGGACCCCAGGAAAGAACTGAGCGATTGGATCACGTCACCGCAGAATCCATTTTTCGCCAAATCACTTGTCAACCGATATTGGAAACACTTCATGGGTCGCGGTCTGGTGGAACCGGAAGACGACATGCGTGTAACCAATCCTCCGTCGAATCCTGAATTGATGGATGCGATGGCGGAATCGTTTATCGCGTCTGGTTATGACATCAAGGCGTTGGTTCGACTGATCTGCCTTTCGCAAACCTATTCGGCATCATCCGATGCAACCGAAGAAAACGTGATCGATCGCCGCAGTCATTCGCGGTTCTACCCAAAACGATTGCAAGCTGAAACGCTTCTTGATTCGATTGACGCCGTGACGGGATCGACCACGACGTTTGCGGGAATGCCCCTGGGTACACGCGCCGTTCAGCTTCCCGACACCGGTTTCAATTCGTATTTCTTGACGGTCTTTGGGCAACCCGATTCAAAAACTGCCTGTGAGTGCGAGCGGTCATCGGAAGCCAATTTGGCGCAGAGCTTGCACCTGCTCAACTCCGAAGAAATGCAAAAGAAGTTGACCACGGACAACGGTCGGGCGGCCTCTTTTGCGGCCGACAGTACGCGACCAGCCGAAGTAAGGATTCGCGAGTTGTACAAGCTTGCGGTCAGTCGTGAACCCGTCGATCGGGAGCTGAAGTCGGCGCTCGGCTATTTGGGGGAACGTCACAATCAACGAGAACCCTGGGAAGATCTGATTTGGGCCTTAATGAACTCGAAAGAGTTTCTGTTTAACCACTAATGCGTCACCTTTCCTTCCCGACGATTGCGCGGCCTCGGCTTGCTCGGTCCGTGCTGTGTTTCTGTTTTGCCAGCCTGTTTATCGCGAACAGGCCCGCATCGGCGCAGCTTCCCGTGATCGAACTGCGTTCGCTTTCACAATCCATCTTCGCGCCCGGCGGCCAGTACGATGTTGCCATCGCAGCGGGCAACCATACCGATGAAACCGAACAACTGGAATTCTCGCATCCCGGCATCGTCGCAACACTTCTGATGGCGGCACCGCAACCGCTGACAAAGGCGGAGACCAAACGTTACGGAAATTTTCGTGTGACGGTTTCACCCGACGTGCCCGAGGGACGTTACGAAGTCCGAGCGATCGGACGATTTGGAATCTCCAACCCGCGATCGATCATTCTCGACAAGGCGACGCAGCCCATCAGCCCCGTGCAGTCCGATCCGTCCTCGGCGAGTCCGTTGGCATTGGACGCTGTCTACTTGAATCAAGCTTCGTCACAAGCCCGCAACTTCTATTCGTTGCCCGTCGTCGCGGGAAAGCAGTACGTCGTTGGATTGACGACGCACTCCATTGATTCGCGAATCATCGCCGCCGTCTCGCTGGTCAATAGCAAGGCGCAGACGATTCACAGTGCCATCGGTACGGATCATTCTGATTGGAAGCTTGCATTTGTGGCCGAAGAATCCGCGCCGCTGACAATCGTGATCCACGATGCACTGTATCGTGGAGGCCCCGATTATTCCTACGGATTGCGAGTGACCGAGTCAATCGATTCGGATCCGCCACCTTCGTACTTCGCCAAGCATCCGCTTGTGATCAGCGCACCAGCACTGCAACCAATTTTTGCCGGCGAATCGGATGCTCCGGTCAAACTGCCGGTTCCCGGAGCGGTGGAGTCGTACTTTGATTCACCGACGGACCAAGACGAGTTCATTTGCCCACTCCAAAAAGCGGCTCCAGTGACCATCGAAGTGGTTTCGCAGCGACTTGGCGAGCCAACGGATGTACGACTGGTTGTCGATCGAGCGATCGACGATGCCGCGGGCGTAAGAACCTGGCAACGTGTGGCGACCGCAGAGGACAGTCACAACGTGACGGATGCCGTTGTTCGGTTGGCGACCCACGATCCGATTCTGAATTTTACGCCCCCTGAAGACGGCGACTATCGGATCACTCTGGCTGATTTGGACACCGGACGGTCCTTGGGAACGGTTCAGCGATACCAACTGTCGGTTGCGCCGGATGATGATGACTGGCGACTGGTCGCCTATCATGTTTATCCGCACAAAGACGTCAACATTTCCCGTCCGATCGGATCAAATTTGCCCCTTGGCGGCGCAATGACGATCCGGGTGTTCGCCATCCGCAATCAGATGACGACACCCATCAAAGTGACGGTCCCCGATCTTCCGCAGGGTTTGTCTTGCCGCCCTGCCTGGATTGCGTCCAACCAGAATCAAACGGATCTGATTATCACGGCAACCGCCGAAGCGACGGCTCAGCGGGCGGCATTTCAGGTTCAAGGGATCGCCATGGAAGGTACTGTCGATCAAGCTGGCTCCAATCCGAATTCTCCAGAGCCATCGAATCCAGAGCCATCCAAGCGAGTTGCAAAAGCAGTGACTGTCGTCTGGGAAAAAGATGGATATCGACCGACGGCACACACACGATTGACCGACAGCTTGGTGATCGCGTCGTCGGACTTGGACGTTTATCCCCTTCGTATTGATCCGGCCAGCACCGACCCCATCACGACGGCCAAAGAAACGAAGCCGACGGTTTTGGTCAAAGTTCAACGCCGAGAGGGCAGCCAGGACGCGATCGTGTTGCGCGCAAAAAATTTGCCTACCGGCGTCACGGCCGCTGACCTGACGATCGCCGCCGACAAGTCCGAAGCCGAATGGACGCTCGATGTGACTGCCAATACGACACCGGGGACCTATACGTTTTGGGGACAAGGTGAAACCAAGGTCAAGTTTGCGGTCAACCCGCAATCGCTGACGAGGGAGACGAAGCGGCGAGATGATCTGAAAACCATGCGGGCTGATGAGAGCCGTGCGGGCGAATACGCAGAGATCGACATCGCGATCGCCGAAGCTGAAAAACAGATCGAGTCCCTTCAAAAACAGACAGCTGCCAGAGATTTTACGGTCTATGTGCCGTCATCCCTGATCACACTGGTGGTCCAGTAACCACTGTTTCGATTTCTTTCCTCCAAAACACCTGTAATGATGCGTTTTCCATCGCTGCTGACAGGCGTTTGTATGGCTGGTGTAATTACACTTACCGCAAACGCCGAATCAACTACGCCCGGCGGCGCGGTCAGTTACTCGCGAGAAATCGTGCCCATACTGCAACAAAACTGTGTCGCCTGTCACCACGCCAAACAAGCCGAAGGCGGTCTGTCACTTGAAACGGTCAAGGCTTTGCTGGTCGGTGGCGATAGTGGTTTGCTGTGGGAGGGGATAGACCCGGTCTCGAGCCTGCTGCACACCAGGGTCACCGACGACGACGATCCGATGCCGCCGGACGATAATACCGTCGACGCAAAACGTTTAACAGAGAATCAATTGACGCTGATCCGCAACTGGATCACACAGGGCGCTACGATTGATCAGCGTTCGGACGCTGACATCGATTGGCAACCGATTCCCGAGACCATTCGCAGTAGTTATTCGTTAGCGGTTTCGCCCAATGATCAAACCGTTGCGGTCGGACATGCCAATCGGGTGGAGCTGGTGGATGCCCACACGGGAAAGGTTGCCGACACGCTGGTTGATGATCGGCTGACGCAATCCGGCGTCGCGGATGTCGATATCGTTCAGGCAATCGCGTTTTCTCCGCTCGGAAATCTGATCGCCACCGGAGGATATCGCACGGTGCGAATCTGGCAAAGACAACCGAGCACCGCCGAGGTGACGCCGGCATTGCAGCGGGCGCGGGGGCCGGTCGCTTTCAATCCCGGTCGTACCGCCGTGGCAATCGTCAACGCGATCGGTGATGTTGAAGTTTGTGAATTAGAGTCCCGCGAGAAGCGAATTTCGGTGCCTGCTTCGGCTTCCGTTGCGGATCTGGCGTGGGGACATCACGATTCTTTCGTGATCGGTTACGAAAGTGGTGACGTGGCCATTCACAGCGCGCAAGACGGCTCGACCCTTACCGTCTTGCAATTGGATCACTCCATTGCCTGCGTCGCACAAAGCCCCGATGGACACGCGATTGCTTCACTCGGAACGGAAGGGCAAGTCCGCCTGTTCGAATCTCAACAACCAAAACCAATCGCCTCGCTTGATGCGGTCAAGGACGCAACATCGATCGTCTTCGCGTCAAATGATCAGTTGGTCGTTGCATCTGCAACCGGTATCACACTGGTCATCGATCATGCGGTGGACAAAGTCCTTCACCAATTCAATCACGAATCGCCGGTCATCACGCTGGCGACCAGTCACGCGAACAACCGCATCGCGACCGGTGGCAGTGATGGCCAATCCAAGATTTGGAATCTTGATGACGGAAAGCTGCTATTGACCCTCTCGGGTGATCCTGAGTCACGGTTGAAAATCCGGTCGCTCGATGATGACGTGCAGCGAGAAGAATCGTGGCTGCAGACGTTGGAAAACAAATCCGAAGTGTTAAAGAAGTCGCTCGAAACAGAGGACGCGGCGTTTGTAAAAGGAAACCAAGCACGCGAGAACGCCAACATAGCTCTGGCAGAGAAGACGAAACAACGCGACGAAACGGCCCAGCAAATCGCAGCGACCGAGATCAAAATTGCCGCAGCGAAGTCACAGCTCGAAAAAGCAAATCAAACAGCGACGGAAACGGAAGGTTTAATCGCGGAAAATATTGCACAAATTGAGAAGACGACCGCGGAGTTACAACCGCTGGAGAAACAGGCCGCGATGGCTGTAGAGGAGCTGAAAGTCGCACAAGCAAAAGCGGATGAGGCGATGCGGTTGCTGGCTGTGGCAACGCAGTCTTCGACAGAACTTGCCAATCGCGTGGCAGAAAAGAAGACGCAATTACTTGCCGAACAAAAAGCGAATGCGGAGTCCGCCGAAAAACTCGGTGCGGCAAAGAAACTTGCTGCCGAGTCGAAAGCGGAGGTGGACGCTGAAACCGCTGCTCTCGAAAAGCAAAACGCCGCGCTCGTGGCGGTCGAGAAAGAGGTTCAAACTAAGCAGGCCGATTTGGCAGAACGCGACCAAGCGTTAATCACTGTAACCAAAACGCGTGATCTCGCGTCGGGAAAGATTCCCGAACATCAAAACACCATTCGGTTGCGGGAAAATGAACTCAGCGAGTTAAAGCACCGACGCACACTGCTGTCAACAAACCATGACGATTGGCCTGCCGTGACATCGATCGCATTTGCCCACGACGAGTTAAGCATCGCGGTGGTCGATACGAACGGTGGCGTCCGCACCTTTGATGCTCAGACGGGAATGCCGATTGACCGATATCAGCTGGCGGACTCGGGATCGTTGGCGTTTTCGTCGGGTGCGGAATTGATCGACGAAGATCGATTGGTGGTCCATGATCAATCGGGTACACCTCAGGTCATCGCATTGCGGCAACCATGGAGACTGCTGCGGTCGATCGGAGGAGTCGATTCCGAACTGCTTGCGGATCGAGTCACCGCGTTAGATTTTCGCGGCGATGGTGAATCCATCGCGATCGGCAGCGGCACACCCAGCCGTGACGGACAAGTGATCATCGTCGCAACAACGACCGGTGAAGTGCTGCGGCGCTTCGACAACGTTCACAGCGACTGCGTACTCGCAGTCCGGTTCTCACCAAATAACCGCATCTTGGCAACCGCGTCGGCCGACAAGACGATTCGATTGTTAGACGTTCAATCAGAACAGGTACTCGGTGCACTCGATGGGCACACACACCACGTCCTGTCGATTTCATGGATGAATGACGGACGGATACTCGTCAGCGGCAGCGCCGACAAAACAATCAAAACGTGGGACGTTGAAACGATGCAACGGATTCGAACCATTGGCGGTTTTTCTGACGAAGTCACCTCGGTTGCCTTCATCAGTGGTAGCACACGAGTGGTCAGTTCCTGTGCCGATGGACAGGTTCGCGTTCACGAGACGAGCAACGGAGGACAGGTTTGGGCGGCTGCGGCGCAGGGTGATTTTCTGTTTGCAGCAGGCATCACCGCCGATGGAACGCGAGTTTTTTCCGCCGGACAGAAAGGGGGCGTCAACGTCTGGGAAACCGAAGGTCTTAAGAGCATCGGCACGTGGTAAGCAGGTTCGGGGAATTCATTGCGTATAACTCCATTAGCCGTTTGGGCGTTAGCCCCGGTTAAACGTGAGAACCGTGGCTAACGCCAAAACGGCGAATACACCGAAACACTTTCCCGAACCTGCTTAGCCACTCGTCGTGGTTGCCAAAGACGCAGGTCGGTATAGCAGAGCTGTTGTCCAAGATCGACGATGCAACCAAAACTCGATACAATCATGAATAACCTTCTTCACACAGCATTGATCCCCGTCACCGCAGGTCAAAAACGATGAGCATTTCCCGACGAACTTTCCTGAAGTCCTCGGCCGTGATTGCACCGGTCATGGTGTCCGCATCTGCAGTGGGAGCAGCTAACAGCACACCGCCCAGCGATAGAATCACGGTTGCGATGATAGGCTGTGGGAAGATGGCCAACGGCTATCACATCCCTCAGCTGCTGGCTCAGCCGGATGTCCAACTGGTTGCTGTATGCGAGGTGGATCAGAAGCGTCGTGAACATGCGATAGGCCGAATCGAAGCGAAATACTCGAGCGACAAGGCGGACTACAAAGGATGCGAATCGTACGTGGACTTCCGCAAAATCATCGAGCGTGATGACATCGACGCAGTTTGTATTGCCACGCCGGATCATTGGCACGCGATACCGATCATCGAGGCTTGCAAGGCGGGCAAAGATGTCTATTGCGAGAAGCCGTTGACGCTGACGATTGAAGAGGCTCGGCGTTGTGTAGAAGCTGCTCGCAAGTACAAGCGAATTGTACAAACGGGAAGCCAGCAACGATCCAACGTCTTTGGACCTTTTCGCGAAGCGGTCGAAATTATCCGCAGCGGTCGGCTTGGAAAAATCCATCGCGTCACTGTCGGTGTCGGCGGTCCGAGCGTTCTCTGCGATCTGCAGGAAGAAGAGATGGAACCGAATCTCGCCTGGGACATGTGGCTCGGTCAGTCTCCACTCAGACCTTATAACTCCGTTCTTAGTCCACGTGGCGTCCACAATCACTTCCCGGCATGGCGTAACTACCGGGAATACTCCGGTGGCGGGCACACGGACATGGGAGCACATCACTACGATATCGCGCAATGGGCCCTGGATATGGATGAATCAGGTCCAGTCGAAATCATCCCCCCTGACGACCCAAAGGCGACAAGTGGTGTTCGGTTCCTCTATGAAAACGGCGTCGAGATGGTGCATGGGGGACCGAGTGGTTGCACCTTCCACGGAGAAAACGGAACGCTGCGCATCGATCGTGGGAAGCTGGAAAGCGACCCCGCAGAGATCGTGAAAACGCCGCTTGGTAAAGAGGATGTACACCTCCCCAAGTCGCCAGGGCATCACCGCAACTGGCTCGACTGCATCAAGAGCCGTGAGGCACCGGTCGCCGAGATTGAAAAAGGTGCCCGCACTGTGAGCATTATTCATCTTGGCAATCTCGCCTATTGGAATCACAAACGTCTGAAGTGGAATCCTCAGAAATGGGAGTTCAGCGATGTGGCCGATAATCATTTGCTCGATCGAAAACGTCGTGACCCATGGCAGTTGCCCGAGGTGTGACCCACGCGATTGCAGCCTCCCGACGAACCCAGGCGATGTCCTTCAGGTCGCCGCAGAACACTCGGGTAAGAAGTCGAAGTGAGCGAATTGAGTTGACCAACAATACGATTGCTCAAGAGCACAAGGGACATCGTGATTGGGTGTTGACCGCATGCTACCCGCCAACCACAACCGGTGACGAAAACGGTCGCTAAGCAGTTTCGTCGGCCTCTGACAGCGACGGAAGTCCCAAGCAAAGACAAACCATCGTCAGCATGAAGGCACAGCAAAGTCGTTCAAGGAAATGGCTAGTCACGACCGTATTCAGGTTTCAAATCGGGGTCTTCGCTCGCAGGCGACGCATCGGCAAAACACTCATTTTACTCGTTTTCTTCGGATGGGATCGAACAAAACGAGAATCGCTGCAAATCCAAACTCATCGTTTCTCTATCATGCGGCAGACAATCGGCTAGAATGCAGATAGTCTTCCAGGCAGTCCGTGTTCGGAGTCTGCCTGGAATGCCCCCACCTACGTGAGGGTGCATGAGCCCCTGTGGCTGCTTTCACCCTTTGCCCCGCCTGCTTTCTGCTCCCTTGAGGAGATGCGCTGCCCGTGTTATTTCAACTCGCCTCCCGTCACTGGCGATTGGGCCAACTGATACCTGTTCGACTGTCGGTTTGCCTTGCACTAATCGGAATATGCCTTGCGGGGTTTGCCGCGCCAGTTCTGTGCACGGCGCAGTCGAGTCCACAAGAGCAGCAGCTCAACAAGGTCGAACAGGAAAAGTTCTTTGAAGCAAAGGTGCGGCCACTGCTCATCAAGAGTTGTGTGGAATGTCACGGTCCAGATGATCAGTCGGGTGAGTTAAGACTTGATCGGCAGGTTCATCTCCTGCGAGGTGGTAGCTCTGGACCGGTTGTCGTCCCACGCGATCCCAAAGCAAGTCGCTTGATCAAGGCAATCGGTTACCAAGAAAGCGGGTTGCAGATGCCTCCCGATAGCAAGCTGCCCGATGAAGCCATTTCGATTCTGTCCCAATGGGTCGAATGGGGAGCTTATTGGCCCCAAGAGGACACGGAGACGGACGCGACCGAGACAGCGGCAATGTCGCCGTCTGAACGTATCGATACGATGCGCCAGACCCATTGGTCCTTTCAACCGATCGTTGCGACCGCGAACATCGCGACGCAGCAGGTAGCACCGAGCGGTCCGTTAGCAAAGCAAAACGAAGGGAGCAGCGACATCAAGCCGATCGATCGCTTTGTCCTCGACCGACTATCCGCAGCAGGAATGGAACCCAATCCACGCGCAGATCGCCGCACACTGATCCACCGCGCGTATTTCACGCTGCTCGGTTTGCCACCGACTTATGACGAAGTGCAAGCGTTTCTATCGGATAACGAGCCCGATGCCTTTGCTCAAATAGTCGACCGTTTACTGGATAATCAACACTACGGCGAACGCTGGGCCCGTCACTGGCTTGATATCGCGCGTTATGGGGATACGACCGGTTACCTGGCCGGAAGCAAGGAAACACGCTACCCCTACGCATATACGTATCGCGATTACGTGATTGAGGCCTTCAACGACGATAAACCGTTCGATCAGTTCATCATCGAACAGATCGCCGCCGACCAACTTGAACTAAAAGGTGAGCAGCGAAGTGCGCTCGCAGCGATGGGCTTCCTGACCGTCGGACGCCGGTTCATGAATCGACAACAAGATATTATCGATGACCGCATTGATGTGGTTACGCGTGGCTTTCTTGGCATGAGTGTCGCATGTGCGCGATGTCACGACCACAAGTATGACCCCATTCCGACCGCCGACTATTACTCGCTGTACGGTGTTTTCGCTAGCTCGGAGGAACCGGCCGAACTGCCGCTTTTGGGTGAACACCCACCATCGCCCGAGTACGAAGCTTTCCTGAACGCCAAAGCGGAGAAACAAAAAGAAGTCGACAAGTGGCTCGAGCAACGGCGCGAGGCAACTGAGATTGAACTGCGTTCTCGCGTCGCCGACTATCTGGTGGGTGTTGCCAAGGTGCTGCCGCAATACGGGAAAGGCAAGCCTGATTTGCAAGGTAAACGAGGCGCACTGCGACGCGCTGCCGGAGTGAGATGGCATCAATATCTTGTCAAACCCGCTGATTCACCGCAGATGATTTGGACGCTGTGGCGCCTTCTAGCTGCTCTGCCTGCGAACGAGTTCGCTGAGAAATCGTTAACGATTCTTGAAAACGCCGAGGCGATCAGTAGTCCGGCCCAAGGCGCTGACGCGGAACCGAACACTGCGACCAGCGGCCCAGCATTGTCCGGAATTCCGCGGCGTTTACTGGATGCATTGCGGGACGCTCGGCCGCAATCGATGCCCCAGGCCGCTCAAGTGTTCGGCGATTCTCTGGAAGCCGTCTATGCCCAGTGGGCCGAAGCAAGCAAAGCAGACGTGAGCCTGAAGCAGCTGCCTGACGAGGGCGACGAAATGTTGAGACAAGCGTTGTGGGACGCCAAAGCACCGACCTCTCTCGACGCGGCCCAAATGATTGCGCATCTGGACCAGGGCGAACGCAACAAGCACAACCAGTTGATTAGCAAAGTCAATGGAGTCAGTGTGACTCATCCCGGTGCCCCGCCACGTGGAATGGTAATGGTTGATAAGCCCAAGCCAGTAACGCAGGTAATCTTTCGCCGGGGAGTTGCGAGCAACCGTGGCGATCCGGTCCCTCGGCGTTTCCTGCAGGTCTTGTCCCACGTTGATGGTGGCAAGCCGTTTGAGCAGGGAAGTGGGCGATTAGAACTGGCCCGCGCCATCGCCAATCCAGACAATCCGTTAACCGCACGCGTGATTGTCAATCGCATTTGGCAACATCAGTTCGGTGAGGGTCTGGTGCGAACGTCAAGTGATTTCGGCACACGAGGCGAGCAGCCGACTCATCCAGAACTACTCGATCACTTGGCCGCAGAGTTCGTTGCCGATGGCTGGTCAATCAAACGATTGCAACGCCGCATCATGCTCTCGGCTACTTGGCAACAGTCCAGCAACGTGCCGGAGGATGCGGCTCAAGCAGATCCAGAGAACCGCCTGCTGTGGCATATGCCACGTCGCCGTATGGAGTTTGAACCGCTGCGCGACCGATTACTGACGGCAGCAGGACGTTTGGATGAACAGATTGGCGGGCGATCGGTGATGATTCACAAAGACGCCACTCGTCGCGGGCTTTACGCCTACATCGATCGCGAGGACTTGCCCGGCTTGCTCGCCAGTTTTGATTTACCCAGCCCCGACGCAAGTCAGGCAAAGAGGTCACAAACGACTGTACCTCAACAAGCCCTGTACCTGATGAATTCAGGCTTCGTCATTCAGCAGGCCAAGGCGTTGGCTGCACGCACCACGGCGGCAAACCAAGACGACGCAAAGGAGCGGATTCGGCGGGTCTATCGTTTGGCGCTCGCTCGTAACCCTGACGCCGAAGAGACGAAAGCAGCTTCGGTGTTCGTCGATCCAGAATCGATTCGCGCGTTCCGCCTATCGCAACAACAAAACAGCGATCCACGCGAAACGCTTCGTTGGCAATACGGCTACGGCCACTGGGATACGGAAAAAAAGACCACGAACTTCACTCCCTTCCCCTACTTCGATGGCCAATCCTGGCAGGCGTCAAAGCAATTCCCGGATCCAAACTTGCACCATCTTCGGGTCACTGCCAACGGAGGTCACAGTGGATCGAATCGACAACAAAGTGCAATTCGCCGTTGGGTCGCGCCCGTTTCAGGCGTCGTCAAAATCACAGGACGTCTCAAGCATGCCGCGAAAAAAGGTGACGGCGTGCGAGCGCAGTTGGTCCATTCACGACTTGCTGTTCAGGCACACTGGAAGGCCTTCGGTAACGAAGTGGAGACGACGACAGATACCGTCGAAGTGCAAGCGGGTGATACGCTCGATTTCATGGTTGATTGCATCGAGACCTCGAACTTCGATAGTTTCCTCTGGTCGCCCTCTGTCGAACTGATCGAGTTAGGCAAATCCAGCGAGTCCAATGACAGATGGAAGCCAGGATTCACATGGAACGCAGCGGCGGATTTCCCTTCTTCCTCCCAAAAACTCGCTCCCGGCGAGTCGCTTGATCCGTGGGTTCAGTTAGCCCAGGTATTGCTGCTTTGCAACGAGTTTGCATTTGTCGATTAACTATCCCAACAAACCGATCATGTCAGAGACACGACCGCGTCAGCCGCTCAATAAACCAAGCCCAGCTAGAATTCAGCCATGCCAAAATCTCTACCCCATCTCGGTCAGTTGCCAGACACCCGTCGCGAGTTCCTGCGTCGTAGTGGGATCGGCATGGGCTCGCTTGCCTTAGCCGGAGTCATGTCCGACGACACGTCGAGTCGACTACAAGCCGCCGGCACCAACCCGATGTCCCCCAAGACACCTCATTTCGCCCCCAAAGCGAAGGCGGTGATCCATCTGTTCATGAACGGCGGGCCCTCGCAGGTCGACACATTCGATCCAAAACCGGCACTCGATCAACATCATGGGAAACCCATCCCCCTGGACTTGCGCACAGAGCGCGCGACGGGGGCCGCGTATCGCTCGCCGTTCAAGTTTAAAAAGTACGGCCAAAGTGGAATCGAAGTGAGCGAGTTGTTTTCGCACGTGGGCGAGATGATCGATGACGTTTGCGTCGTGCGATCAATGCATGCCGACGTTCCCAATCACGAACCTTCGCTGATGCTGATGAACTGTGGCGATGCTCAGTTTGTCCGCCCGTCGGTCGGCTCGTGGGTGACGTATGGACTCGGCAGCGAAAACCAAAACTTACCCGGCTTCATTTCAATGTGCCCCAGCGGCTATCCCATCAAAGGGGCCGAGAACTGGCAAGCGGGTTTTCTGCCTGGCGCTTATCAGGCGACCTATATTGACAGCAAGCATCAGGAAATCGAGAAACTGCTCGCCAATATTCGCAATGCGTCAGGCCTCGGGCGGAGAGAGCAACGTCGCCAACTCGACCTACTGCAAATGATGAACGAGCGCCACCAACAAGCCCGTCAGCAGGATGCTGAACTCGAATCTCGAGTGCAGAGCTTTGAACTGGCTTATCGAATGCAGATGGATGCGACGGATGCATTCGACATCAGCAGCGAACCCCAGTCCGTTCGCGAGATGTATGGCGACTCGGTTCAGGCCCGGCAAATTTTGATCGCGCGGCGGTTGGTGGAGCGCGGGGTGCGGTACATTCAACTTTGGCATGGTGCCGGCCAACCTTGGGATAGTCACGACAAGATCGAAGACAACCATCGTCGACTCGCGGGCGAGTGCTCTCAGGCGATCGGAGCCCTGCTGAAAGATCTCAAGCAACGCTCCCTGCTGGACGAGACACTGGTGATCTGGGGTGGCGAGTTCGGACGTACGCCCACCGTCGAACTTCCGAAACCGGGTGCCAATGCGGGAACCAACAGCGGTCGAGATCACAACCACCACGGTTTTTCGATGTGGTTGGCAGGCGGCGGCGTCAAAGGCGGCCACGTCCACGGAGCGACCGACGAGTTCGGTTTCCAGGCCGTCGAGGACCGCGTTCACGTACACGACCTGCATGCCACTATCTTGCACTTGCTCGGGTTCGACCACGAGCAGCTTACCTATCGCTATGCCGGTCGTGATTTCCGTCTCACCGACGTCCACGGCAACGTCGTCCACGATCTCATCGCTTAACCAATATTTCGTTCCGCGTAAGCGTCTGACTCGCGAAGACGATGTCGAAGGTAACAGTCAGCCGCGCAGACAAGACCGGGTTTCAGCACCGTACGCGCGCAACTGCCTGCTCGCACGCCGCTTGATCGAGCGTGGCACGCGATTCGTGACGTTGTTCTTGTCGACATGGGATCAACACAGCAACCTCGATTCGCAGCTGGCAACCAACACCAAAATCTCAGATCAACCGGTGGCCGCCTTGCTCCAGGATCTGAAAGAACGCGGTTTGTTGGATCAAACGTTAGTCGTCTGGGGCGTCCAGGACGAACCAGTTCATGTGCATGATCTGCACGCGACGATCCTTCATCTGTTCAGCTTCGATCATGAAGAATTGACCTACCGGTTTCAAGGCCGCGATTTTTGCCTGACCGACGTGCATGGCAACGTTGTCAAAAAACTGTTGGCTTAGACTACCTTGCCAGCGGTGTAAGCGCATCCAAAGCCTGATCCACTTGCGAACCATTCCGTGCACCTATTAAGCACATCGGCGGAAAAGGTTCGGCAGAACCTCACGTAGGCGAGTCTCTCTGAGACTCGCAAATTCCAGCGTCTCAGAGAGACGCTGCTACGTGGCTACACCGAGTTCATTGTGACGACGTGCTTAGAACCGACGTCACGTCAGGCTGATTCAGCGCCCATGACAATGCGAGTCGCACATGTGAGTGACCCGTCGTTCGTGCGGTCTCGTCGAGTTGTTCCAGCACCTGATATTCCTGACCTGTGAAATAGATAGTCGCCGTACGTCCGAGTTAATTTGTCGTCGAGCGTTTTTTTGCATCGTCCGTGCATCGACTGTCGGGATCTGCCAGCACGACTTCATCACAATCCTTTGCCGCCGCAAGCGCCGAAAAATAGGCACCCATATGCGGCCCTTCGGAGTGTGTCAGAAATGCAACCTTCATGATGTCACTGTCCGAGTACGGGTCAGGATTTGTTTCCGGTGTTCAGGTCGAAGCTATACTCATTGTTTACTTCAACCAACGAATGCACGAGGGCATTGGAATCGAAACCGCATCACCAGTGGGCGTCAGATCGCCCGTGTCGCCATCGATCGCGAACACCACCAGGTTGTTTCCCGGCATGTTGGCACACATTAGCCAGCGGCCGTCCGGCGTGATCAGCAGGTTCTGCGGACCTTTGCCCAGACTGGGCTGGATACTGACCAGCTTCAGGTGGCCATCGTCAGCAATTCGGAAAATCGCGATACTGTCGTGACCGCGATTGGTTCCATACAGAAACTTTCCGTCGGGCGTGATCTTCAGATCGGCCGTGTGGCTCGTGCCGGAGAAGTCCGGCGGCACGGTCGCGATCGTCTGCCGAGCTGTCAGAGTGCCGGTGGCAATACCGTACTGGAAAAACGTGATGGTGCTGTTTAGCTCGTTGATCACATACACGTGCTGCCCGCTGGGATGAAATGTTAGATGGCGGGGGCCTGATCCAGGCGGCAATGCAACGGATGGTTGCGTTTCGCTGGACGTGATTTTGGCCGCGACCGGATTCAAACGATAGATCAGGACCTTGTCGATTCCGAGGTCTGCCGCCAAAGCAAAACGGCTGTCCGGACTGACAACAATGCAGTGTGCATTTGGTCCGGTTTGACGCTTTGGGTCAACGCTGGAACCGGTGTGTTGTACGAACCCAGAGGCCTTGCCCAGCGACCCATCGGCCTGCACCGGCAGCGCGGCGACGCTGCCGGTCGAATAGTTGGCCACAACAACGGTTTTACCGGTGGCATCCACATCTAGATAACACGACGCAGTACCGCGGGCAGATTGTCGATTCAGCCGTGTCAGTTGCCCGTCACGTCCTTTGATCTTGTAGGCCGCCACGAATTCATCTTCGGGCCCACCGAACTTCTCCGCATCAATGGAATACAGAAAACGGCCGTCAGGCGAGACCGCAAGGAAGAACGGGTTTTCGATGTCCGTGTTCCGATGCAGCAGTTTCAGCTGACCAGTGGCTGCATCAAAGCGATAAGCATGAATGGCTCCTTCCTCTCCCGACTTGAACGCAGAGACAAAGACAACCGGGTCGGAAGCGAATGCGTTCGTGGACATCATCAAAAGGAAACCCGTCAAAAAGAACATTCGCATAGATTTGGTCCAGTGGTTCCGGAGCACGCGGTTTTTCGAATCTGCGTCACCTACACTACTGGTTGCAGTGACGGTCGTCTATCAGAAAGAGGGAACGAATGACGATTTATAAGCAAGTGATCCGGGCGATTGTACTCGTGTGCTTGGGCACGACGGTCTGCGGCGCAGCGGAAGAATCGGTCGCAATGGAGCCGCTCGTACGTGTTGTTGATCTGGATCTGGGCGAGTGCGTGTAGCATCAAACGACCTAGCCGATGGGCGATCGTGGCAATTCGTTCTTCGGATTCCGCGCCCCGTTTGATCGCTCGTGGGTCAATCAAGGACAAGACGTGACCGACTCGGGACGCCGAGACGAAGTCATTCGCCATCGGAAATCGGGGAATCGACTTTCAACAAACTCGATGAATTGGTCGATCGCCCGCCCGACCGCTGCTTCGTCAAACTCGTCGAGCGTTCCGGCCACAATGACGCCGATTTCAACGAGTGGGTCGTTCATGAGATTTCCCAAGTCGCCTCAGGCTCTCCAGCTTGCGTGTCCGATTTCAATCGCATGTTGGAACTTTACGCCATGCTTTCGGTGGCAATGAAGCCTCGTTGCGGACCAACGCGATCATCAACAGAAAAGAACGGTTTTCGCAAAGAGCACTGTCCTCACCCGAGGAGTCATCGTAGGCAGCCAGCTATGGATCAGTCGCCGAACTAAAGTTTGCCGCTTTCGGCTTGCCGCGATCTTCTGGCTGTTGCGATTCCCAACGCTTCAACGCGGTGAACTTTTTGCTAAGTTCACCCGTCATCGCCGATAACTCTCCCCCGCGATGCATCGCTGGCTCTCGACATTTTTCTTTGACACGAGCCTCGATGTCCTGCTGCAACGACCGACCTTCCATTCGGGCATAACCGCTCATTAACATCGCTTTAAGCAACGCTTCAGATTCATCGCTCGTGCTCGGTTGCTTTCCTTCGAGCGATTGGCAGCACAGTTCAGCGAGTTTTTCCAATTGTCCGTCGATTTGTGGGTTCATGGTACTCACGAGTCGCCTTTCATGGGAGTGTCGATATCGACATCACCAGCGGTTGCTGGATTGAGGTCCACCGGATCATCTTCGACTTTGGGAACTTCGAGTTCGAACTTTGTGGAATCCTCAGTTGTGCTGGCGCTACCGTCACTACCGGCAGTGAACGGCAGGCCGATTAAAAGCACGGCGACCGGAAAATGAATATATCGAAACATGGTTACACCTTGAGAGTGAGCATTCGGCAGATCGTTCATCAGTGCAGGAGCAAAGCGTGTGCCAACTCTCTCCGTCTCAAAGCGTGTGTTGTCCGACTTTCGAGAAAATAACAGGCGTACCATTTACTCCTGTCAAACTCGTCATTACGCACCATGCGCCCAATCCACACACCATTCCCGCATTCAAGGAGTTCCCGAGGATACAACGAAGACAATTTGCCGTCGCTGGGCTACACCAACACACGCTGAAGTATGCCAACGAGTGTCTTGACTGTGAAAAAGCCTGCGGCGAAACGCTTTCGAAGGATCACCTCGAATACTCCACGGAATCCTGATGCCATTCAATGTCAAACCGCCTCGCCCTGATCCCTTTCCAATCCCGCCTGGCCCCCATCTGCCCCTACCCACTCCGCCACCAGACGAAGAAAAGGAGTCAGCGCGAAGAAAAGGAGTCAGCGAAGAAAAGGAGTCAGGCGAAGAAAAGCACTGTCATGGTCAAACTGTCATGGTCAAACTAGAAAACTACGATGCGCGCAGACCGATAGCGGCACTACCAATAGGGTAGTTTTTTTGGGACTCAAAGTCCAATGATTTGTTTGCCGCCGGCACTTCTCGGTCAGCATGCAGTGGTTCAGTCTCGCCACCCTGGTAGATATCCGAAGCTCAGTAGCCTCACACTGTCTTATCCGGCGTTTGAACCGCTGACAGAGCGTCGCGCTTTTTCCACGGGCTTGTGATCACGACCTAAATCGCGTCGATGCCCTCGGGGTCGATGGACGTTGTCAGTGTGCCTTGCGGCGTTAACAAATCAGTGCGGACTACGAGCTTCGGACGAGTCGGATTCTACTCCAGATGGACCTCCCACTCCTAGACGAATTAAAAGCGGCAACAACAAATCGCCGATGGATTTCGCACCACGGCCTTTCTTCTTGGCGAGTTCTTCAAGTGGCTTCGCTTCGGCCCCATAAGCCGACTTAGGAAGCCAAGCAAATGCCTCCGTCATGTCCGCAACGGTTTGCTCAGGTGTCGAATGATGAGTGCGGTGAAACTCGCGTAACTTGAAAAGCAAGTACTCGCGGTCAATGCCTTTGCCTCGCCATAACTGACGACCGCTGACGATCTGAAAAACCATCCGATTGGAACGGTTAGCGATCCGACATTGCTGGTCCACCGTGGCAATCTTCTGGGTCTTCCACAAAGCGGCAAGCCCACGATAGTAAGTGTGACATTTGATGAGATTTTTGGCGACCAAGACGCAAGCCGCTCGCAGTCGTCGATTGCAACTTTTAGCCATGCCGCTGTTGCGATCGACTTCGTCGCTTTGATAACGAGATGGATAAAGACCAGCTCGTCCGTTCAGTGCGGTGGCCGATGCGTAGTGCTCGATCGGGCCTGCCTCCCCGGCTAGCTCCCCAGCAGAGACGACATTGATGCCGGTCACCGACAGCAGCAACACATAAGGCGTTTTGACCAGAAAAGCCGCCATTTCCCGTTCCGTTTGCTCCACCTGCGTTTTCATTAGCGCGTGCAGTTGAGCGAGTTGCTTCCATTGATCCGTTAGCAACGGAGCCAGCGGATCAGGGTCAGCGGCGATCGATGCCCACACGGTGACGCGATCGATCGTACGAATTTGAAAACGAATCTTTTGCGATCGAAGGTACTTGGCGATACCATCGCTACCGGCCCGCTTGATCGATGCCGCTGAGGAGAAGTGCTTGGCAATCGGCATGGCGATCGATTTGTTAAACAGCTTATCATCCTCGAATAGATCGGCGTAGCCTGGCATCGATTGATGCATCAAGGCTCGGATTTGAATCTGCAATCGAGCCTTCTGCTTGACGAGGTTGCGTCGATGACGAGCGAGTCGTTGCAGTGATCGATAGACCGGATCCACCTCGAGCAGAGCCAACCCATAGCCGTTGATTGCCGCGTGAAAGATCGCTTCGAGATCGTTGTCGTCGGTCTTCAAATCGGGATGAAGCGGCTTGCGGTAATGCGACGATGCAAACGGGTGGACCGTTCGCGTATCGAAGCCGGCTTTACGAAGCGCCGCTTGAACGGGTCGATGATACACACCTGTCATTTCGACTGCGGCGATCGTGTCGGTGATGCCTTCGGCCTGGCAAGCCTCTTGAATCTGCTGGGTCATCGCTTTGAGGGAACCGGCGTTGTGCTCAACAGTGGTTGGCTCGACAATGACACGTCCGTAGTAGTCACACAGGAACCATCTGGACCGCTTCTTAGCGCAGTCCACTGCGACGATGCCGAACTTCTCCGGGCCGACCTGCTGAACCCGCTGTTGGATGACTCCACCGGGCTTGCCTACGTATCGCTTGCCGGGTTTGGATTTTGACGATTGTTTCTGTTTTTTCGATTTTGTGACCATTCGAGTGTCTCCATTTGGAAGAGGTTGGTAGTTCTTCCAATAAGAGCACTCGAATGGTCCTTCTGCTTAGATTTTAATGATCTAGGGGACATACCAGGAGTCAGGACTCAATTTAAGCAGAACAGCTCGACAAAGAGTCCTGACCCCTTTCTTCGTCTGAACGGGAAAACTCTTGAATCGGCCTTGGTAAACATGTCCCTCGCTGGCAGTGTGGTAGTGGGCGTGATATCGCATCGTATGCGTCAGGGTAACCCAACGCAAGAAATTGCTCAACCCTCCATCTTCGGTCGGTTGGAGCACGAAATGCCAATGATTCGGCATCAACTGATACGAAAGGATGCGGCATGGATAACGCACAAGCCCTTCGGAAAGAATATTCTCAAACGCTTCGTAGTCACCCTCCTTGAGGAAAATGACCGAGCGTCCATTGCCTCGATTCAAGGCATGGTAGATCGCATTCTTCTCATCAACGCGTTTGGAACGGGGCATCCGCAAAGCTTAGCCACCTTCAACCTCGCTGCAAAGAGTATCGCGGTAGGGACGGCTGTTGCCAGCCGCCCCCCGCACAGATCCGTACTTGAAGGATTACCTCATACGGCTCCTCCGTTAGGTCAAACGATCGCATCGCATGTGCGGTGCCACCTGTC
>Ga0163216_100245_pt1 | contig 120323 bp, 139 predicted proteins | sample SynspAceP_FD_167610 | JGI IMG/M metagenome (GOLD analysis project Ga0163216, IMG submission 167610) | Saline lake microbial communities from Ace Lake in Antarctica - Synechococcus sp. Ace-P (Illumina Assembly) | ecosystem: Environmental > Aquatic > Non-marine Saline and Alkaline > Saline ... | reverse complement strand
CTGTTCCCATGCCGAACACAGCAGTTAAGCTTCTTAGCGCCGATGGTAGTGAAGGGTTTCCCTTTGTGAGAGTAGGACGCTGCCGCGCATCTTAAAAAAAGCATCATCTTCGGATGATGCTTTTTTTTATTTTTTATTTTTTGTATAAACCTCTTATTCAAAACAAAACATGATAGAATAAGAGGGATAAAATAAAAAATGTTTTTTTAAAAAGGATGAATACAATGAATAGGAAAAAATTAGTTGTTTCGGGATTGACTCTTTTTTTAGTGTTAATTGGAGGCTTCTACTTAGCGATAAGTATGAAGTATGAAAATCAATTTTTAGCTAAAACAGCTGTTGATGGCATATCGATTGGAAATGAGACAGCTGAAGAAGCCAATCAGACAATGAAAAAGCACTATCAAGGAAAAAGATTCAAAGTAGTTGAAGATAAAAAAGAATTATTTACTTTTGTAGGAACAGATATTGGTGTTGCGTCTGACTTTACAAAAACACTAGAAAAAGAAATAAAAAAACAAAATAACTGGACATGGCTAATAAATAAAGTCAGTTCCAATAATAAGCAACTAACGGTTGAAAGTTTAGCCTTTGATGATAAAAAAGTTGAAACATTCGTATCTAGTTTACCGCTAGATCAAGAACATCGTAAAAAATCTGTCAATGCAAAGATAATCAAAAAAGATGGTAAATTTAGTATTCAACCTGAAGTGACAGGCGACTTTTTTGATAAATCTAAAGTTAGTGACTTGCTAATGGAGTCTGTACGAGAAGGGGTAACAAAAATTGACCTAAAACAGGGATATGCTAAACCTACTGTAATAATTTCTGATAAGACATTACAATCTAATTTAAATGAACTAAAAAAATTAAACAGTCTGTCTATTGCCTATACTATTTCTGGTGTAAAAGAAGTTGTACCACGTGAAACATTATTCAACTGGTTAGACTTAAATGAAACAGGATCAATAGTGGTAAATAAAGAAAGTGCTACTTCATACATGCAAGAATTAAGTAATAAACATAGCACTTACAAAAAAACACGAAACTTTAAAACAACAAAAAAAGGTATAGTCAAGGTACCCCCTGGAATATACGGTTGGACATTAGATGTAACTCGTGAGACAGAATCTTTAACGAATGATATCTTGCTTGGAAAGAATATCGACCGAACACCACGTTACAATGGATCAGGCTATTCGGATGATGGAAATGAATTTGGAGAAAGTTATATTGAAATTGACTTAAGCTCGCAGCATATGTGGGTTTATGAAAACGGGAAATTATTTTTAGAAACAGATGTTATTTCTGGGAAACCAAAAACTCCAACACCAAAAGGAGTTTTTTATGTTTGGAAGAAGGAGCGTAATGCTACTTTAACCGGTGAAGACTATGCTACCCCAGTTGATTATTGGCTTCCAGTTGATTGGGATGGTGTGGGTATTCATGATTCCCCATGGCAATCTAATTATGGGGGGAATACTCATTTAACCAAAGGTTCCCACGGTTGCATCAATACGCCACCTGCGGTCATGTTGAAAATATACAATCAAATTAAAACGGGTATCCCGGTAGTCATTTATTAAATAACAGATAGGTGCAATGGGAATAGATACCTATTATACATTTTAAAAAAATATTAAGTAAAAGTTTATCTCTTGAAGCATTCATAAGCATCTTTTACAAGAATATTTTCATCACTAGTGAAGAAATAGAGGTTCAGGGTGCAAACTCAAAAAATGTGTTTTTAACCTTTTTTTGCTTTGCGATGACGACGTTTCGATCATGGCAGTTAGGTTATCGTTCGGCTAGACTAGTCTGTATAAAAGACTATCTATAATTATAATAGGTATAAAATTTACAATAAGGAAATAAGGAGATATAAAAATATGCGGACAGAAAAAGAAAAGATGATTGGTGGGGAAATGTATGAGGCGTCTGATTTAGAATTATCGATAGCTAGAAAACATGCACAGCAAGAATTGAGAGCGTTCCATCAAGCACAAGATCCAGAGCAAGGTAAGGCCATACTAAAAAACTTATTTGGAACAACAGGCAATAAATATCATATAAATAGTGGTCTGATAGTAGATTATGGATTTAACATCCATATTGGAGAGAATTTCTATGCGAATTTTAATTGTACGTTACTAGATAGTTGTCCAATAAAAATTGGGGAGAATTGTATGTTAGCTCCGAATGTTCAGTTATATACTGCTACTCATCCACTTGATCCAGTTAAACGCAATACGTCAATTGAGTATGGCAAGCCTATTACGTTTGGAGATAATGTATGGGTTGGTGGAGGAGCCATCATTATTCCGGGTGTAACGTTAGGGGATAATGTGATTGTTGGGGCGGGATCTGTTGTAACGAAATCATTTCCTGATAATGTTGTCCTTGGAGGCAATCCTGCGAAAATAATAAAAGTGTTGAATTTATAAAGTAAAAATCTAAGTTTAGGACAGTAGTCCTAAACTTAGATTTTTTTGTTAAAAGTAAAGGACTAATTTATTTATCTATAATGAATTAAGTTGAGATAATAAGGATGTTTAACGAAGAACTTCCTCTGTTTCAAGATCAAAGAAGTGGCTCTTATTAAGGTTAAATGCCAAGTCAATAAATTCTCCAGGCTTATGATAATCACGTGCATCAACTTTAGAAATAAATTCAGTATTGTCTACACGTGTGTACAACATTGTTTCAGCACCTAATAATTCTGATACAACAACTTCAGCATGAACAACACTAGTAGGATCTGCATCTAAAGCAATTTGTTCGCTATGAATGTCTTCTGGGCGAATACCAAAAACTAATTTTTTGCCATCATATCCTTTAGAAATCAAGAATTTACTTTTTCCTTCTGGAATAACTAATTTTAAGCCAGCTCCATTAGTCAAAACATTTCCATTTAATGTTACATCGAAGAAGTTCATTGCTGGAGAACCAATAAAACCAGCCACGAATTTATTAACCGGAGTGTCATAAACGTCTTTAGGAGATCCAATTTGTTGAACAAAGCCATCTTTCATAATAACGATGCGATCAGCCATAGTCATGGCTTCAGTTTGATCATGAGTAACATAAATAGTAGTTGTTTCAAGACGACGATGCAACTTTGCAATTTCTGCACGCATAGCTACACGTAGCTTAGCATCTAAGTTAGATAAGGGTTCATCCATAAGGAAAACTTTAGCATCACGCACGATAGCGCGACCTAGTGCTACACGTTGGCGTTGTCCGCCTGATAATGCAGCTGGTTTACGTTGTAAGTATTCAGTAAGGCCTAAAATCTCACCGGCTTCTTCTACACGACGATTGATTTCCTCTTTTTTATATTTACGTAATTTTAGTCCAAAAGCCATATTATCATAGACGGTCATATGAGGATATAAAGCATAATTTTGAAAAACCATTGCGATATCACGGTCTTTAGGAGCGACATCATTCATCAATGTATCGCCGATAAATAGTTCTCCTTCAGAAATATCTTCCAATCCTGCAATCATTCGTAAAGTTGTAGATTTTCCACAACCAGAGGGTCCAACAAAAACGATAAATTCTTTGTCTTTAATATTTAAGTTGAAGTCTGTAACAGAATAATTTTCATTATTTTCATATTTCTTATTAATATTATTTAAAGCGATTTCTACCATCCTGATCACCTATCCTATTTTTTATTGTTAGTTATATAACATGTTCGTCAATATATCCAGTATAATGTAAACGTTATCTTTTTGAAACGGAGCAATGCACAAGTTTTCTGCTATTTTTTGTGCATAGTGCCCATTCAGGGTATAAGAAGTTGAGTATAAACTGGCGGATATTCTTTTGAATAAATAATTGCAGGTATCGTAATGCGATTAAATATTTGTTATACTATATAAGATATTTTTAAATAAATAAGATACGATAAATCAAATTTTTTGTTTTCAATCGATAGAATAAAGGGGACCGGAAATGACTAAACAACGTGGTTTTGAAATTGTGACAGCTTATCAAGAAAAAGATGTTAAGATGCCTATTAGAGCGACCAATTATGCAGCAGGATATGACTTCGAAGCAGCTGAAGACTGTCTAGTACCTTCTATTTGGAAAGTTTTATTAAAGAATAAACAGCCACTAAATAATAAAAATGATTTTTCTCTTGCAGAAGAAAATCGCAAGTACTTGCAATCGACCCTAGTGCCAACAGGCATAAAAGCCTATATGGAAGAAGATGAATTTTTACAGCTAGCCAATCGCTCAAGCAACCCGATTAAGAATCAATTAGTACTTCCTAATGGAATAGGTGTGATCGATTCAGATTATTATAACAATGCATCTAATGAAGGCCAAATTTATTTCCAATTTATTAATTATGGTATCAAAGATCATGTGATCAAAAAGGGTGATAGGATTGGACAAGGAATATTCTTACCGTTTTTGAAAGCTGATAATGAAAGGACTACTGGGGAAAATCGTCTAGGTGGGTTTGGTTCTTCTGGGAAGTAAAGAGTAAGATGTGTAATGAGACTGTAGATAAACTGAGAATATGGCATTCTTAACTTATCGACAGTTTTTTTAAGAATAAACTAAACACTATAAAACTAATTAAAAAATTTCTGTTCAAATGGCGTAAATTTATAGTAAAACAAGATAGATAATAAATAAGGTAGTACAGTTAATAAAAGGCTTTTAAACCTATTATTGTTATTTTTGTGGTAAAATATACTTGCAATCTATGTAAAAAACGAAGGGAAGGTTCGATTGGTGGCAAAAAAAATATCAACAAAGTTTGTTTGCCAAGCTTGTGGATACGAATCTCCGAAATGGATGGGACGTTGCCCAAACTGTGGTGCGTGGAACCAAATGGAAGAAGAAATTATTGCAGATAAAAATAACCGTAGAAGTCGTGTGAGTATGACTGGGAAATCTGCTAAAGCTCAAACCATCCAAGAAATTACCGTTTCAAAAATACCGAGAGTAAAAACTAAATTAGCTGAATTAAACCGCGTATTAGGCGGGGGAGTAGTACCAGGATCCTTAATTTTAATTGGAGGAGACCCCGGAATTGGTAAATCAACCTTATTGTTACAGGTTTCTGCTCAGTTAAATGATACTGGTGGCAAGGTATTATATGTGTCAGGAGAAGAAAGTGCGAGCCAACTTAAGATGAGTGCTAATCGATTAGGGGTTAAAGGGGATAATTTTTATATTTATCCTGAAACAGACATGGCAGCTATTCGTCAAACGATTGAAGAAATAAAACCGGATTTTGTTGTTATCGATTCTATCCAAACGATGAGCCAGCCAGATGTTTCAAGTGTCGTCGGAAGTGTTAGCCAAGTACGAGAAAGTACAGCAGATTTAATGAAAATAGCTAAGACTAACAATATTGCTATCTTTATCGTAGGGCATGTGACGAAAGAAGGTTCCATTGCTGGGCCTAAAATGTTAGAACACATGGTAGATACGGTTCTTTATTTTGAAGGAGACCGACACCATACTTTTCGTATTCTAAGAGCAGTCAAAAACCGATTTGGTTCAACGAATGAAATTGGGATTTTTGAAATGCGTAATGGTGGATTAGTAGAGGTCCTTAACCCTTCAGAGATGTTTCTTGAAGAACGTTTAGCTGGGGCAACAGGATCAGCTGTTGTGGCTGCAATGGAAGGAACGAGGCCAATACTTGCCGAAATCCAGTCTCTAATCACACCAACTGTTTTTGGAAATGCCAAACGAACTGTAAGTGGGTTAGATCATAATCGAGTATCATTAATTATGGCTGTTTTAGAAAAAAGAGCTGGCTTATTGTTGCAAAATCAAGATGCTTATTTAAAAGCAGCCGGTGGAGTGAAATTAGACGAACCAGCTATCGACTTGGCAATTGCGATGAGCATCACCTCTAGTTACCAAGAAAAAGAGACACGTCCAAAAGATTGTTTTATTGGAGAAATAGGGTTGACTGGAGAAGTAAGAAGAGTCAGTCGCATCGACCAACGAGTTCAAGAGGCTGCTAAATTAGGATTCATTCGAATTTTCATTCCCAAAAATAATATTGGCGGGTGGGCATTTCCTAAGGATATTGAAATTATAGGGGTGTCAACCATCACTGATAGCATTAGAAAAGCTTTTGGGTAACTATCAATATAAGAGATCAAATAGAGGGTGTAGCCTCTGTTTTAGAACCAAATCAGAGGTGCAGGACTATTGAAAAAGGAGGATTATTTTGGCTAAAAAAATTATTATGGGAGTCTTTGTGCTAGTTGGTGGAAGTATAGGAGCAAGCTTGTTACCAATGGTATGGGATATCTTTAGTGTTTCAAATCAGTTTATGAATTATGGCTTTGTGAATATTGTGATTGGTGCTATTATATTTTTATTAATTTCTCTTCCTACCACAAAGTACATTGAACAAGGTATTAAGAAAATAGAAGTATTGCTAAGCCAGCAAAGTGTGACTTATTTACTATTTGGTAGCATGGGAACCATTATCGGTATGGTTTTGGCTTGGTTGGGAAGTCTCTTTTTGATTGGTTTATCATTACCAGTTATCAGTAACATCTTGCCAATAATCATAATGGTCGTTTTTGCGTACCTTGGTTTTCGTATTGGAACGACTAGACGAGAAGAATGGAAAAAAATGTTTCAAATAAAAGCTAAAAAAACTACAGAAGAAGAAAATCAATTATTAGAAAGAAAATCAGATGAAACCTTTAGAAAGTACAAAATTTTGGATACTAGCGTAATTATTGATGGCAGAATTTATGATATCGCTAAAACAGGTTTCGTTGAAGGTGTTTTATTAATTCCTAACTTTGTTCTTCAAGAATTGCAGTATATTGCGGACTCTTCAGATAGCCTTAAACGTGTAAGGGGAAGAAGAGGATTGGATATCTTAAATGCACTACAAAAAGAAAATGATATGGATGTTGAAATGTACGATGGCGATTTTGAAGATATTACAGAAGTTGATTCGAAATTAATTAAACTTGCAAAACTTTTAGATGGAGTTGTCGTTACAAATGACTATAATTTAAATAAAGTTAGTGAATTTCAAAATGTTCCAGTCCTAAATATCAATGAACTAGCTAATGCGGTGAAACCTGTAGTGATTCCAGGGGAACAAATGACGGTTATGGTTGTTAAAATAGGAACAGAACGTAATCAGGGAGTAGCTTATTTGGATGATGGCACAATGATTGTAGTAGAAGATGGACAATACTTCATGAATAAAACAATTACTGTTGTTGTAACAAGTGCTCTTCAAACAGCTGCTGGCCGTATGATTTTTGCAAAACCAGTACATTCTCAAAAAGGAATCAAAGAAAAAGAATAGGAGCCTTGTGATGAACAAAGACTATGAGCTGATTTTATTGGCGGCCGGTCATGGAAAGCGCATGGGAACTTCGGAAAATAAAGTTTTACTGCCATTATTAGAGAAACCATTGATCGTCTATTCTTTAAGAACTTTTTTAAACGATAATAACTGCTGCCATATTATTATCGTGGCAAAAAAAGACGAAATACCTTTGCTAAAAAAATTAGTTAAAAAAGAAACAACGACCACAACTATTCTTATTACGATTGTGGAAGGTGGGGTTGAACGGCAAGATAGTGTGAGTTGTGGACTGAAAAAGTTAAAAAATCTAAACGGCTTTGTTATGATTCACGATGGGGCCCGACCTTTTGTGGATAGTCGTTCAATCAAAGCCTTAAATGACGTTGTCCATCAGACAAAAGCTGCTGTTTTAGGCGTTCCTGTAAAAGATACGATTAAAAAAGTTGAAAAAAAAATAGTGACAGAAACACTGCCACGCTCTGAGTTATGGCAAGTTCAAACACCTCAAGCGTTCAGTAGTGCTTTAATACTTAAAGCGCATCAAACAGCAAAGGCAGAAGGTTTCTTGGGAACAGATGATGCTTCACTAATTGAGCGTCTCGGTAAACAGGTCGTGATGGTACCAAGCAGTTATGATAATATTAAAATAACAACACCTGAAGATATGATTATGGGAGAAGCAATATTAAAACATCAGCAAAAAGAACAAAAGGAGGACAAGATGCAAAGAGTTGGTCAAGGGTATGATGTTCATCAACTAGTAGAAGGGCGACCTTGTATACTAGGTGGTATAAAAATACCTTTTGAAAAAGGTCTTTCTGGTCATTCTGATGCAGATGTTTTAATCCATGCGATTATTGATGCCCTGCTTGGAGCTGCGGGAAAAGGGGATATAGGACATTTATTTCCTGATACTAATCCAGTTTTTAAAGAAGTAAATTCTAGAGAATTACTAAAACAAGTTAGCGAACTATTAAGGGTTGAAAAATTTGCTATCATCAATATAGATGCGACAATTTTAGCAGAAAAACCAAAAATGCAACCGTATTTAAAAGAAATGCAGAAAAATCTAGCATTTGATTGTCAAATAGATGCAGAACGTGTTAACGTAAAAGCGACGACATCCGAGAAAATGGGTTTTGTCGGGCGTCAAGAAGGTATCGCAGCAATGGCTATTTGTCTACTTGAAAAAAATACTATTCAGAAATGAGGAAATAATCATGACAAAAAAAGTTCGTGTACGCTATGCACCAAGTCCAACAGGTAATTTACACATCGGGAATGCTCGGACAGCTTTGTTTAATTATTTATTTGCCAAACATAACAATGGAGACTTTATTATAAGAATTGAAGATACTGACCAAAAGCGCAATATCGAAAATGGTGAAAAAAGCCAATTGGAAAATTTGAAATGGTTAGGTATGGATTGGGATGAAAGTCCTGATAAACCCGGCAAATATGGTCCATATAGACAATCTGAAAGACGATCTACTTATGATCCACTGGTTGAACAATTATTATTAGGCAGTCGCGCTTACAAATGTTACTGTTCTGAAGAAGAATTAGAAGCAGAACGCGATGCACAACGTGCTCGTGGAGAAATGCCTCATTATAGTGGGAGCTGTGCTAACTTATCTTCAAAAGAGCAACAAGCTAAAGAGACTGAAGGGATCGAACCTGTTATCCGTTTCAGAGTTTCACCAGAAAATACTTATAGCTTCGAAGATATGGTGAAAGGTACGATTACTTTTGAAGCAAGTAGTGTAGGTGGAGATTTTGTTATTGCTAAACGTGATGGTATGCCAACATACAATTTCGCAGTAGCAGTAGACGATCATTATATGGAAATTACGCATGTATTACGTGGCGATGATCACATTGCTAATACGCCAAAACAATTGATGATTTATGAAGCATTTGGTTGGAAGGCGCCAACTTTTGGACACATGACGTTAATTGTTAATAGTGAAACAGGAAAGAAATTAAGTAAACGTGATGAAAGTATCCTACAATTTATTGAACAGTACCGTGATTTGGGCTATTTACCAGCAGCAATGTTTAACTTTATTGCTTTACTTGGTTGGTCACCAGTTGGCGAAGACGAAATCTTTGATCAAGAAAACTTTATAAAAATGTTTAATCCAGACCGTTTGAGCAAATCACCAGCAGCATTTGATCCTAAAAAACTAGATTGGATCAACAATCAATACATGAAACAAACTGATTTAGAAACAGTAACGAAGTTAGCTATGCCTCATTTAATCAAAGCAGGTTATGTAGAAGAAAACCTGTCAGCTGACAAGAAAGAATGGGTTCAAAGAGTCATTGGGCTGTACCATGAACAAATGAGTTATGGTGCTGAAATCACAACATTGGCTAGCTTATTCTTTACAGAAACGCCAGAATTGGACGAAGCAGCAAAAGAAATATTAGCTGGAGAAACCGTTCCTGAAGTTCTTAATGCATTTGATAAAGTCATGACGGAACTAGAAACATTTGATGCGGTTAGTATTAAAGCCGGAATTAAATCCATTCAAAAGGAAACAGGAATCAAAGGGAAAAATCTCTTCATGCCAATCAGAGTAGCAGTGACTGGACAAGTTCACGGACCTGAGTTACCTGAAACAATTGAATTGCTTGGTCGCGAAAAAACTAAAGCACATTTACAGACAGCTATTTCCCATTTATAAATAGCAAGATTAGTAAAAATAATTGAATAAAAAAAACTGTGACGAGAAAGAGTAACGTTTAAAAAATCTAAAGAGAGTCTGTGGTGGTGTAAACAGACATTTTTTTAAACGTGAAGTGCCTCTCTGAGTTGTGATATTGAAAGAAGAGTAGGTATCAACCGGTAGCAACCGTTAATTTGTCTAAAATAATTCTGTAAATAATCTGATTTTATTTATAGAGATAGAAATTAAAAAAAGTGGAACAACGCTAACAGCGTCTTTTATAAAAATAAAAGGCGCTGTTTTATTTTCAGATGTAATTTACTCGAACGAGTGGAGGGATATAGTGAAACGAATGAGAGAAGATCTTAAAACAATCAAACAAAAAGATCTTTCTGTTAAAAGTACACTTGAAATCATTTTAACTTATCCTAGCTTCTATGCCATTCTATCCCATCGTGTAGCTCATAAATTATACTTGAATCATTTCTATTTGATTGCTCGCATAATTGCTAATTTTTCCCGGTTTTTAACTGGAATTGAAATTCATCCAGGAGCTGTTATTGGCAGAAGATTGTTTATTGATCACGGGATGGGTGTGGTAGTGGGAGAAACAGCTACTATAGGCGATGATGTAGTCATGTTTCATGGCGTGACGTTAGGCGGAACAGGCAAGGATGAAGGTAAAAGGCACCCGACTATCGGAAACAATGTCTTATTGTCTGCTCATGTCCAAGTAATTGGGCCAATCACTATCGGTGATGATACTAAAATTGGTGCTTCAGCTGTAGTGTTAAAATCTATTCCAGCAGGAGTAACAGCAGTCGGGATACCAGCTGAGATAGTACGGATACACAACAAAAAATAAGATTAAATGACTTATGGTCGTTCTAAAGTGAGGAGCTTAACGGTGATAAAAATATATAATACCCTAACAAGAGAAAAAGAGATTTTTACTCCAATAGAACCCGGGAAAGTAAAAATGTATGTTTGTGGTCCAACAGTGTATAATTACATTCACATTGGCAATGCTCGTAGCACAGTTGCATTTGATACGGTAAGACGATATTTAGAATACCGAAATTATGAAGTGAATTTTGTCTCTAATTTTACGGATGTAGATGACAAAATTATTCGTGCGGCTAAAGAACTTAACATGACGGCTCCGGAAGTGGCTGATCGGTTTATTGAGGCTTATTATAATGACACGAAAGCATTAGGTGTTGGAAAAGCAACAGCTAATCCACGTGTCATGGAAAACATTCCCGAAATAGTAGATTTTATAAAAGTTCTAATTGAAAAAGGATACGCTTATGCCGTTGACGGAGATGTGTATTATAGAACGCGAAAATTCAAAAAATATGGGCAATTAAGTGGTATTTCTATTGATGAATTAGAAGTGGGAGCTAGCAACCGAACAGAATCTAGTGAGAATGAAAAGAAGGAAGATCCTTTAGATTTTGCTTTATGGAAAGCGATCAAGGCAGATGAAATTAATTGGAAATCACCGTGGGGCCCAGGCCGACCAGGTTGGCATATTGAATGTTCAGTAATGGCAACTAAATACCTAGGAGACACCATTGATATCCATGCTGGAGGACAAGATTTATCTTTTCCACATCATGAAAATGAAATAGCCCAAAGTGAGGCTAAGACAGGCCAAACATTTGCTAATTATTGGATGCATAATGGATTTGTGACAATGGATAATGAAAAAATGAGTAAATCTCTTGGGAATTTTGTCTTAGTACATGATATGATTGAGAAAGTTGACCCACAAATTCTACGATTCTTCATGGCTACTACACAATACAGACGACCTATCAGTTACAATGAAGCAACGATTGAAGATGCTAAGACAAACTTAAATAAATTAAGAAGAGCATATGAAAATAGTTCTTACCGTTTAACCGATGCGTTAGAAGAATTACCTGACGACTCAAATTATTTAAATCAACTGACAACTTTAAAAAATCAGTTCATCGAAGAAATGGATGATGATTTTAATTCAGCTAATGGCATTACGGTCATTTATGAAATAGCAAAAATAATGAATATCTATAATGAACAGAATAAAGTTTCAGGAAAAGTTTTAACAGCGATGCTTTCTCAATTTAAAGAATTGATGCAAATTTTTGGAATCACTTTTGATACGAAAGAATTAGAGGATGCTAAAATTGAAGAATTAATCGAAGAAAGAAATGCTGCACGATTGAATAAGAATTTTAAAAGAAGCGATGAAATTAGAGATCAATTAAAGACGGAAGGAATTATTTTAGATGATACCCCACAAGGAACAAGATGGCGAAGAGAATAATAAAGAAATAGTAGAAAAAGATTGGTCGCTTTTGAATGGACTAGCGTTAGCGTATGTAGGAGATGCGATTTATGAAATATATATCCGCGAGCACTTAGTTCAAATTGGGTATACACGGCCGAATCAATTGCATAAAACAGCCACTAAGTATGTCTCAGCTAAAGCACAAAATATGTTGATGCATGAGATGTTAGAAGAGGAAAATCTCTTAACCGAAAAAGAAATAGAGATGTATAAACGTGGTAGAAATGCCAAAAGCCATACTACAGCAAAAAATGCAGATATTATAACTTATCGTACCTCAACAGGATTTGAAGCGCTGATGGGTTACTTGCATTTATCAAAGCAAACAAAACGAATGGAAGAGTTAATCAGCTGGTGTATTAACACTATGGAGGTAAAAAATAATGTCCAAAGATAAGCATGCATTTAACAAACAAAAACCGAATCAAAAAAGACAGCCTAAATCTGATAGAGATCGAAGAGATGAGACTTCTCCTGCTGAACTAGTGGATAAAGAAGAACAACAACAAGACTTAGTTGCCGGTCGACTTCCAGCAATAGAAGTATTAAAATCCGAACGAGATATCAATAAAGTATTTATTCAAGAAGGTTTAAGTGGATCTAAAATGAATGAAATTCAACAACTGTCAAAAAAAAGAAATATTCAAATTTCATATGTACCTAAAACGAAATTAGATCGATTAGTAGAAGGCGTAACCCATCAAGGGGTGGTAATTGCTGCTGCTGCTTTCCAATATGCAACCATCGATGACTTATTTGATGTTGCTGCTGCAAAAGGAGAGGATCCATTTTTCATTATTTTAGATGGAGTAGAAGATCCACATAATCTCGGTTCAATTATGCGTACCGCTGATGCGAGTGGCGCACATGGGATTATTATTCCCAAAAGACGAGCTGTTGGTCTAACAGCAACAGTTGCTAAGGCTTCAACTGGAGCAATAGAACATGTTCCTGTAGCACGCGTAACTAATTTAACTCAAACAATCAACGACTTAAAAGAACGAGGAATTTGGTTCTATGGAACGGATATGGAAGGCCAAGATTACCGCAGATGGGAAACAAGCATGCCGTTAGCATTGGTAATCGGAAACGAAGGAAAAGGGATTACTCGATTGGTGAAAGAACAAATGGATGGGATGTTAACTATTCCTATGACAGGTCACGTCCAGAGTTTAAACGCCAGCGTTGCTGCTAGTTTATTGATGTATGAAGTCTTCAGAGGACGGCACAAAATTTAAATGAGAAAATAATGAGGGAGGGGGGGGCTAAATTTCATGAAAAAAGAATTGTTAATTATTGACGGATATAATATGATAGGTTCGTGGCCAGAATTAGTGAAATTAAAAGATAAAGATGAGATGGAAGACGCTAGAGAATTGCTGCTTCATGAACTATCAAATTATCAACAATATGCGGGAATTGAAATCCGTGTGATATTTGATGCCCAACTTGTCCCTGGAATCCAAAAGTCGTATAAAAAATATACATTAACCGTTGTTTTCACGAAAGAAGGAGAAACAGCGGATAGTTATATTGAACGTATAATTGGAGAAGAGAATTTATTGGTTACTCAAGTCACGGTTGCAACGAGCGATCTCGCAGAACAGTGGTTGGTCTTTCAAAAAGGAGCCTTGCGTAAGTCTGCTAATGAATTATACAAAGATTTACAATTGGCTAAAAAAGCTATTACTTCAGATGCAAAAGAATACCATTTTCAACAATATCGGCGCAATTCTCCATGGAACCGCCTTCAACTAGATGAACTGGAAAAATTGAGAGATGATTTGACTAAAAGATAAATGAGGGTGTCTCATTTTTTTAGAAACTTTCGAGAATAGTAGACTCAAGTATATATTTTAGTCAAAGACATCAATCATTGTTACTAAGCCTTTTTCACGCCATGTGTGGGCTTATTTTTTATGCTTGAATACGTAATTGAATACGTAAAATTTAAAAATTCATATACGAAGCGAATTTCTCAACGGTTTCTTCTTTTGCTTTTTCAGTAATATGAGCGTAAATATTTAATGTAGTTTGCACGTCTGAATGGCCTAATCGTTCTTGCACTTCTTTGATACTTGCTCCAGCTTCAAACAAAAGAACGCAACTTGTGTGCCTTATGCCATGAGTTGTTATTTTTTTTAGATCATAAGCTTTGATGACTTTATTTATTTGGTTAGTGGTATCAGTGGACTGGATATAGTCATTATTTTTTGTAGTGAACATAGGCTGTTTACTGTGGTTAGTATTGAAGCCTAACTTCAAATAATCAGTCGCTTGTTGACTTTTCCACTCTCTTAATACATTCATAGTCACATTATCGAGTAACAGCACACGCACGCTTGTTTTAGTCTTAGGTGGCTGAACAATGAGCTTCTTGTTTTCTCCTCTAGTTAAAGCTTTAGAAATAGATACAGTATTGTTTTTAAAGTCTATGTCGCTCCAAAGCAAGGCCAGTGCCTCACCTTTACGCATTCCAGAAAATGCCAGCAATCGAAAGAAAGTATACCATCTGCCATATAGTTCTTTTTTAGCACATTCAAGAAATAGCTGTAATTCATCTTTAGTATAAAAGTTATCAACTTTAGTCTTATTAAAATCTTCTTTACGTCTAGGAGTTGTTATGCGCTGCATGGGGTTAAACTCAACCATGCCAATATTCATAGCGTACTCTAATACTCTACTTACATAGTTTTTTAAACTACCATATTTAGTAAGTCGCTTGCTCCAATCATTCACAGTGGTTTGACAAAATTTAACAGTTATCTTATCCACTTTATGAGAACCGAAAGCGGGCAAAATATGGTTAATAAATAATTCTTTAGTTTTAACAAACGTGCTTTCTCTAACAGTATTCTTATAGGCTGAATCAAGCCAAAGTTGATAGACCTCTTCAAATGTATCAATAGAAACCTTTTTAAAGCCATTCTTTTCAATCTCGACCTCTAATCTTGCTAGAGTGAGCTTAGCTTCTTTGTAGCTAATAAAACCTCTTCTAGTAGTTCTTTTCTGTTTGCCAGTCATTGGATCAGTACCTAAATAAGTGTTAAACATCCAGGCGGTTGAACCGTCTTTTTTTGTGTATTTTTTTATTGTTGCCATGTTTTTTTCTCCTTTTATGTGGGTGCATATAAAGGATATAAAGTTTTTTAAATAATTTTAAATATTATCAATAATAAAGTTAATACGTTTATTTAGCTGTTCTTTGATTTCTTCCTTACTATATAAAGATATTTCTGAATCGTTTAGGCTATAAGCATTTAACAATGAAACTGTTGCAGCTAAAAAACGAATTAGTTTAGGATCTTCACTTCCTTTAGTTTCGTGAATTCTAGAATACAAAAGAGCTTCATCAAGTAAAGATATTGATTCTTTGTAATAAGTTTCATTAGAAGGGTTATTTAAAAAATATAATAAACTTTCTCTATAATTTTCTGATTGATTCTTAGCTACTTCTTTATTATTTTTAGTTAATTTTTCTTTATCAGCTTCTGTAAGATTATTCCAATTTACAACACTACCTTCTACTAAAAAACTTATCGTAACGTTTAGATTCTCGCTAATCTTTTTTATAGTTTCAATACTAGGGTTTCTTTTGTTCGATTCTAACTCGCTCATATATGATTTTGATATCCCTAAAACTTTTGCTAATTCTTTTTGAGTCATACCACGATTTTTTCTTAAAGTTTTGATATTATCGCCAACTGACATTATTTATCACCTCTTTTTATTATAACTATAATTAGAGTATAATATATCGATTCACTAATGTCGAATGTTTTCTAATGATATCAAAACTAATCAATAAAATTATTCACTAACGTCGAACAATCTTGTTGACTTCATTTAACACCTGTGAGATAATGAAATTAAGAAGTCGACGATAGCGATTATTTTTTTGATCTTCTTAATCGACAATAGCGAATTAAAAGGAGGTGAAGAGAATGGAAAATCAAGTTTTTGGAATGTTTTCTAAAGAACTAGAAAAACAAATTATAGATACTGTAACTAAAGTAATTATGAGCACTGCAGCAGATACTAAAGTAAACAGTGGTAAACGGTACTTTAAGAAAAAAGATTTCTGTACGGAGGTATGTATTAGCTATAACACACTTTCTGCATGGATTGATAATGGTTTAAAAGTTATACAAATTGATGGAATCTCTTTAATAGACATGCAAGACGCAGTTCAGTTTTTAAACAAGCATAAGATATAAAAAATGGTGTGGGTGCACCGCTAAAGAAGTATAAATTAAAGTAGAAGAATTCAAAAAGATTGATGCACAAAGGTAATCATTAATAAAAATAAAATATAAAAAGGGGAAATATAAAAATGAAAAATGAAAACGTGAGTATTGAAAGCCTGAGTATTCAATTATTAGATTTAGTTACGGAAGTAGAAAAAATTAAGACAGGTATCTTTTTCGTAAATGATGTTGTTGAGGGTTTAGACACACAAAACGATAATTTCAAGAAATCAAATTCATTAATTGATCTAAACATTTTGCAGCATGAAGTTTCTAGAATTTTGCCGCATATTGTTTCTTTTACGGCAAACGCAATTGTTGATTCAGAGAAAACTATTGGTAAGTTATGTAAGATTTCTGATGAAGTTGAGGACTTAGAAAGAGAACAAAAAAACAGCCTTGAGTGAGTTCATAGCTCAATCAAAGCAGAGTAAAAAAGTTGGTATTTAGTTATCTAATCTATGACTAACTATAACACAAAACCAACCTAAAAGCTACAGTAAAGGGGTTTTGACGATGGAAATGCTAAAAATAATAACAGGCCAACACAAAGAAGACACAAAAAACGTTGTCACTTTATTAAACCAGATGACAAAAACAATTAACTACCATAACATTTTGCTAGAGAAAGAACATTTAGAAACAGAAAGAACCTTGAAAGTAAAAGAGGTGGTAAATAGATGAGTGCAGCTATACAGACTATTGAAGATTTTAGAATCCTAATGAAAGAAGAAAAAGAATTATATGATCGTTTAAACGCAATCAATGAAGAAATTGCTTCTTTCAATAATAAAATTATTTTACGCAATGAAAAAACAACAGATGAAATTGTAAAAATCATGAGAAAAAAAACGGGGTGCTTTAGTTGAATGAAGAAATTAACCTGTTGAATGAAGCACTAGCAATAGCAAAATTAGGTTTCCCTGTTTTCCCATTGAGTTCTCGAAGCAAAATTCCAGTTGCAAAATCTAAAGGTTTTAAGGAATCCACGACAAATGAAGAAGAAATTTATAACATGTTTACAGAAAACGAGCAAGCAAACATAGGTTTATCAATGGCGGGTATTAACTACTTTGTACTGGATATAGATACGCATGGAAAAAACAAGCGTGAGGGCATAGAATCGCTTGAGAAGTTACTGGGTGACAATATAAGCGATTTGCAAAACGTAGTAAGCTCAAAAACAGCGAATGGCGGCTTACATTTATTCTTTTCATATCCAGATAATTATGAGGTTAAACAACGCATAGGCTTTAGAAAATCATTAGATGTTATAAAAAACTTCGTAGTTGCTCCAGGCAGCGTTGTAAAAAGAAAAGATGGATCGTTTGGAACGTATGAAATAGAAAATGGCAACTTATCAGAAATAACCGAAGCTCCAGAATGGCTACTTGATTTAATAACAGCCAAAGAACAGCCAATACAGTCTGAAATGGCTTATACAAACGATTTTAAGGGTTCAAACGAATACAAAGGTAAGTTAGTCCTATTGATAGAAGAAGTAGTACAAGGCGTTGAAAATGGAACTAGAAATCATTTTTTCGCAAGGGCGTTTGGAACGTTAATCAAGGCAAACATGAATCCTACCATTGCAGTTAATTTATGCAGGGATTGGAACGAAAACTACTGTAATCCTCCTTTAACAGATAAAGAATTATCAGACGTACTAAAAAGCATAACGAAAAGGGAGGGAGCTAAGAAATGAAAGAGGAAGAAGAAGATTTATTTAAAGACATAGCAAACGATGTTGAAAATATGAAAAAGACTAAAAAGAAAAAAGAAGTTAAAAAAACTCCGAAAACTCCAGAAGATTTAAAAAACTTATTAATAGATTTAGGCGATAAAGGAAGAGAATCAAAAGAGTATACGGTAGGAAAAGGTGAGAACGCAGAAACTAAGTACCCAAGGCTTATGCCTTTAGAAGTTGCATATGTCTTGAATGATATTTTCTTCTTTTGTTTGTTCAATATGGAGGAAGGTACAAGACTAGCAATATATATGAGGTTTGAAGGTATTTATACGCAAAACGAAACCATGATTAAACGATATATATCTTACGTTGAGCCTACTTTTACAGAAAGACAAGCCGAAGATGTAATTTACAAGATAGCTAATATCTCAGAGGTAAAAGAAAAAACTAATTCAAGGTATTTAATACCAGTAAATAATGGCGTGTTCAACTTAGAAACCAAGAAACTAGAAAAATTCACATCAGATTATGTTTTTACTTCAAAGATTGCTACAGATTACAACGATAAAGCTACTCTACCAATTTTCGAGGGTTGGAACGTTGAACAATGGCTTAAAGATTTATCTAACGGAGAAGAAGATTTAAACACACTCTTATGGCAGGTTATCAGCTCGGCAATGAACGGTAATTTTTCAAGAAAAAAATCAATATGGTTATACGGAGAGGGAAATACGGGTAAAGGAACTTTTCAAGAATTAATAACAAACATGGTAGGTAGAAATAATATCGCTACATTGAAAGTGAACCAGTTTTCGGAACGTTTTGCCCTGCCTTTACTAGAGGGTAAGACGTGCGTAATTGGAGATGATGTACCCGCTCACGTTTATATTGATGATTCTAGTAACTTCAACAGTACGGTCACAGGCGACCCTGTAAGAATTGAGCAAAAGAACAAAGCAGCATATTCAACAGTTTTTAATATGACTGTTATCCAGTCTACTAATGGTTTGCCACGGGTTCATAATACGACCGAGGGAACATATAAACGATTTTTAATTGTTCAATTTAAGCAGGCATTTAAGGGAGAGGGAGATAATTGGAGCATTAAGAACGATTATATAAAAAGAAAAGACGTGCTTGAATATGTACTTCAGAAAGCTATTAATATAGACTTTGAAAAATTTATTCTTCCTGCCAGTTCTGAACAACTTATGAACCAATACAAAATAGACAACGATCCAATTAGAGATTTCAAGGTTTCAGTTTTCGACCAATTTACAAGCACACGCATACCACTGTATCTACTTTACCAATATTATTTAGATTTTTGTGAAGAAAACAAGTACAAGTATATGACTTCAAGAAACTTTATAAACTCACTTGAAAGGGTGCTTGATACCGATTGGGAGAAGAAGAAATCTAAGGTTGGTAACTTCTTCAATGAAAAGTATCTTCCGTTACAAATGGAAAAAAACACAAAGATAGAAGCACCAGAAAAGGATAAAACGTATGCCTGCCTTGTAAATACGAGGATTGAGCTAGCTAGTTAAAAAGTTACCCAGTTACTGAACGGTTACCGAAAAAACAAGGGTAAAGTAACCGACTAACGTTGTTAAACCAACGATAATAAGCATAAGTTACTGAGTTACTGTAATATACTACTTCTTTAATAATATAATATAAAACTAATTAATTACTATATATAAAAGAAAGTGGTTTTGTTCGGTAACTCGGTAACTTTACTTGCTAACGTTGGTATTAAAGAGTTTTGAGCAACGAATACAGTAAAAACTCGGTAACTTCACGGTAACTTTTAGCAACGTAAGGTAACTGAAAAACGAAAAGGAGCTAAAACGATGACAAAAAAAGCATTTAGATCAGCACAAGCACACGACTACAACAACGCTAAAAAACAATGGATTGAGCTAGTTAAGATACTAGAAGCGAATTACTCAATTAAAGAAAAAGGTAGTCAAGAAATATTCTTGAACATACCAAACGAAAGAAAAGCAGATATAGAAATATTGTTAAGTAGCCGAATAAGTACAACTAATTATCGTGTTCAATTATGGTATTTAGACTTACCAGAAAACCGTAAGCAATTAGAAGTTGCTCAACTGAATACGCTGCAAGATGTTATAGCTCACGTTGACGAGTTACTGAATGTAATCAAACACAAAGGGGAGTAAAACAGTTGGCTAAAACAGAAATGGATCAATGGATAGATTTGGGAAATCAGACTAAGCGAGTACAAGAAGAACTGTTCATATTAATGGAGCAAATGAACGGTATTAAGTTGCCGCAACCATTCTTTAGGCATGTAAATACTTCACTAATCGCAGTGGATAAAATCAAATCGCAGGGTGAAAAAAGAATGTTTAAAGAATATCCAACTTTAGGCAACGAAGCTTTTAACGTCTTTTACAATGGTAAGTGGCTAGATTTCTAATAACTAAAAGAGGTGGAACGGGTGGCGGTTAAAGATGTGATAGGCAGTTATTTCTCCTTAGATGACCGAATAAGCAAGACGAAGAACAGAATCAGAAACAGTCGAATAAACTTCTATAATCGTTCATTAACAACAAGACTAGGCATGATAGATGACCAATTAACAACAGTCGGTTGTGACATAGAAACAGAGGTAACAAATCATGTTTCAGCAACGCAAATAGCCGAACAACATATAAGAGTGTTGAGGCTCAAAAAACACTACTTCAATGCCTTTTGGAACATGTTAGATACAAGTAGCAAGGAATATTACATTGACCGCTACAAGCATGATATGGACGTATCTAACAATGAATTGGACGAGCTTATCCTAGATGAAGTTAAAGAAATCGAACAAGCAATAAGGTATCAAAAGAAGCACTATGAGGGCGAAGAACCAACAAACAAGGAAAAGAAAGACTATGAAACGATGTTGGAGCTATTGGAGGCATAAAGTAATGAATAAAATAAGTAAACATAGCTTAATGAAGTGGCGAGCTAGAGCCGATAGAATGGAAGACCTAGACAAAAGGTTTTTAAAAGATCTATATACGAGCTTAAAACAGCTTACCGAAGATGAAAGAGAACTCTTAATGGAAAAGTATTACTATCCAGATGAACCAATTAATGATAAAGAAATGGCGGAGAAAACAGGCTTAACACTCATTCAATATCGAGTAAAACGGTCAAAAATAGAAGCAAAACTTACTGTAAGCAATCGCATTGCGGAACATGAGAAGCGTTACAACGTTAAATTTGAAGATAGTGGCTAGCTTAGTGCAGCGGTAACAGGTGAACGATACAAAAATACAAACTAAAAGGGGAACGATCAGATGAAAACAGAAAACAAAGCAATCATTATCAAAGGAATTGTTATTCCAGACTACAAAGAACCTAAAGGAGAAAGCTATTATAGTTTAATCGCACGACAAAGCAACGAGATTGCACATCTAAACGCTCAACGTTCGACAGCTCAAGAAGAAATAAACAAAATTGAAGAAGAAAAAACCGTATTAAACTTAAAACAAACTGGTAAAAGTGACCGTGCAGAAAGATATGAATTCAAACGCAAGAAGAAAGAACTAGAAAAACAGATAAAATCACTAGAAGAAGTTGCTTATATGGATGTTCAAAAGGATATTGATACGATTTTAAACAGTCCAGAACTAGAACTATTGGAAGACAAAGCAAAAAAAGAATACCTGAAACTCCACAAACAAGCAGAAATATATAACAAAGAGTTAGATAAAGCATATGCGAAAACTAAGAAAGATATTAACAGATTCTTAGCAGGCATAGATTCAGATAGCTATTACAGAATGGCAGCAGTAAGACACAACAGACTAAAAAACTAATAAGAGAATAGGGGAAAAACAAATGATACTAGATAAAGATAATGAGATACAACTTCAAGGGCGGTTCGTAGATAGCGTATACGAGGGAGACTATACACACAGTTTGTTATTCAGGGAAGATAAACTAGGTTGGATCTCTATGACAATCGTTAAAGAAACAGATGAGTATAAGAGTTTAAAATTTAATCAAAGATGCAAGGTGAAAGCTTTACTAACTAGCAAGGTAAATTATGTAGACGAAGAAATAAAATGTACTAACTTACTTTATTTAAAAAGTTATGAAGAAGTTTTATATCCAGTAAATAAATAAGTAGAAATAAATAAATAAGTAACAAGAATGTAGTCACACGAAGCCGCCCAGGGTCAGCGTTCAGAAATAGCAACTATCAAAGCCGGCGGGATTAGATTTTAACAAGTTTTGGATTTGTTACAAAAAGTTTTTTTGGACTTTTTAATCAGACTAGAAAAAGCAGTAAAGGAGTTGGTTCTATTGGTCTAGACCATTGTTAGACGTAATGAACAAACAGGCAAAAAGAACCAATCAATCCATGATTAAGAGGTGGCAATCGCTACTTATAGACAGTTAAAACAACTAAAAAAAGGGGATAAAAAAAACCATGGCTAATAAAACGATAATCGCAACAAAGTTAAAATTGAAAGAAAACAGGTTAAAAGAAATCAAGAAACAAATTGCTCCATTGAGTAAAGAATATACTGATCTATCTAGTGTGATTAATGAAATTGAGGACGAAAAAGAAAAGGAAGAAATGCAAAAAATATTAAATGATTTAAAAGTTAGTTTAGAAGAAAAGAAAGACGAGGAAAAGAAAGTAAATAAAGAAATTCAAGACTTGAAAGACGAGCTAGAAGATATTGAAGAAGCTGAAGAAGAAAAATCTGACAATAAAACTACTAAAGGAGATAATAAAATGAAAAAAAGTACACAACGTAGCATTAAAAGATTTGTTCAATCAAGAGGACTAGAAACAGGTACTCTTGAAACTGAAAACAAAGGCGTAGTAATTCCTAACGAAGCTATCACAGCACGCACGCAACAAGTTGACAAGTTAGACCTAACTAAGCACGTTCGCATTGTAAAAACAAATACACCAAGCGGTTCGTATGGCGTGTTAAAGAAGTCTAACCAAAAATTAACAGCAGTAACGGAACTAGCAACTAAAGAACTACCAACGCCCGAAATTATTAATATGGAATACGATATTAAAACATATAGAGGGCAAGTACCCGTATCAATGGAAATGGTAGAAGACGCTGATTTTGATGTTACTGAATTATTAACGGAACATTTGAATGAGTTAGATATTAACACAAAAAATAGTGAGATTATTGCTAAGATGAAAACAGCACCTAAAAAGGCTGTTACTGGTTTGGCAGGTATCAAAGAAATGCTTAATAAAGATGTTTCTACCATGTATAATGCAAAAGCTTATGTATCAACTTCTCTATTTGATGAATTGGATCTATTAAAAGATACTAGTGGCCGCTTCTTATTACAAGATGATATAACAGTTAAAACAGGTAAACGTGTCAACGGGAAAGAAGTTGTAGTTATTCCAGATGAACAAATTGGCGTATCTAGTGGCGATTTAGTTGGTTTCTTCGGAGATTTACACGAGTTTGTGACATTGTTTGACCGTAAGAAAGATGTTGTCCAGTGGGTTGATAACTTTGTTCATGGTCAAGTGTTAAACGGTTCAGTACGCTTTGATACACAGGCGGCAGATACCGAAGCAGGGTTCTATGTAACGTATACCGCAGCGGTTTAAACGATCGTTTAATAAGAATAGCCTTTAATCATTAAACTGGTTAAGGGTTTGTTTTTTTCAAGCGACATGTTGACTACTCTAAAAAAAAGATTGACTTGAGTGTAATAGAAATGTATAATTTGTTCATTGTAATGAAATGGAGAAATTAGGTTATGAAAAATTATGTAGGTTTTCACGGAACTAGTGAGACTATAGCCGAAGAAATTATAATTAATAGTTTTTTAATAGACCATATAAGCGATAGACTTCCTTGTGATTTAGGAAAAGGCGTATATATATTTGAAAATAGTGAAAAATATAATTGTCAAGCGAAAGAGCAAGCAATGAAATATGTTAAGAAGTATAAAAATGGTTATAAAAACCCTACTGTTTTAAAAGTAGACTGCCATGTAGACAGTGACAAAGAACTAGATATGAATTTGAGTGCAAATAAAAAAGTTTTTCATAATTTTATGAATGAAAATGCTGGTGAAATAGCTGAAGAACGGAAAGCTTTAATACAAGATGGAGCATATAAAAGAGGTAACTTAGATGGTTTAGTTATCGAGTTGATTCTTGAACATTACAATAAAGTAGTAGATTTAGTAATTAAAGATACTTACACTAGTTTTAATGATATACCTGGATATAAAGTTTCTAATTTTGATAACGCTAGCGAAATATGCATTCGTAATACTGATATAATACAAAATATATGCGTAATATAACTAAATATGATAACATACATATTAAGAGAGGTGAAGATCATGAGCATTATGCTAGGTGATTTCATAAGCGAAGATAATATTAAACTATCAAGAGAAGAGATAAGGAACGCACTTAATGAAATTTATTCTGTTGAAATTGCCAACAATATTGACAAAGTAAGAGATTCATTTTATAGATTTTCTGAATTAAGTGGAGAAATTCCTTCTAATACACAAGAATATAAAATAAAAGAAGATTTTAAAATCGATACCGTAAAAATAAAAAAAGAAATAAAAAATTATAAAGGTTCAGAAGAAGTGATAAAGACCTATTCTTCTTTGAATAAAAAGGTGGCATAATGGCAACTATTGAATTTAAAGACTATATAATAGATAAAATGCAATATCAAGAAAATGATAATTATGACCATGAAAGTGATTCTTTAGATGTAGGTGTTGAATTTAGTGCAAGTGTAGCATATGAAAAAAATAAAGGTATAGTTATTTTAATGGTTGCTTTGGGCGATGAAAGTAACGTTCAGTGTCCGTTTACAGTCTATACTAGTATAAAAGGTATCTTTGAATATGAGTTAGAGAATGAGGAAGAAGAAAGCGAGAAAGACGATCTTAGAGAATTAATGTCGACAAATGCTATAGCGATACTTTATCCATACTTAAGAAGTGTGGTTTCTGATATCACGCTCAGAGCTAATAACTATCCTGTTTTCGTTTTACCGGTTGTGAATGTTGTTGAAATGATGAAAAAAGAAAATTCAATCAATATAATAGATTTAGATGCTTTAGAAAACAAGGATGAGTAAATCATACCTTGTTTTTTTGTCGAAAACTAACGTTGTAAAGAAAAATACTTAAACAAGTAAACATAACAAAATGAAATGATAGCGATTGCATTTTCCGTAAAAAATATAGTATAATAATAGTTATATAGAGGGGGTGAATTGAAATGACTGAAGCTAAAAAATATTATAGTGTTAGAATAGAACTTTCTAACGGCAATAAAATTCTTAAGACTGACATAAGAGCTTTCACCGCAGATGATGCCTGGGAACGATATTATGATCCGGAAACTATTGAAACTTTATCAGTAATAGATGATAAAGATATATATCGTTTACTTACTAAGTCACACATTGTTCAAGTTGTAGTTAAGGAAACAGAATCGCCAGATTTAAGAAAAGAAGTGAAAAGTAAAAATGTTGCTGCGTTAAGTAAATTGATTTAAACTAATGGCCTCTTTTGAGTTCTTTTTTATGTAAACTATTTATAGGAGCATAAGTATAAGGTATAAGGTATAGACGAAAAAACTGGAATGAGCTTAAAAAGCGTCTGACAGACATGGTTGAACTATTTATTTATAATATGCACCCACTAGTTTTTGTAATTGAATACGTAATTGAATACGTAAAAATTTAAACCTATTGATTCTTAAATAGTAGAATATCACTATAAACGTTGATTTAACAATATTATGAACTCCTTTGATTCTAACTGAAAAGCTATTCTTGAGAATAGTAGACTCAAAAAAAGTTGTTTTTTGAATTTAACAGTTACTTATCTAAAGGAGGAAACTAGATGTTAGAGAACGATGGCCTTTTTACACAAATGAGCGATAATGAAATAATAGAAGTAATAAAAAATGGGGATGATGCTCCTTTCGACATCATTTTTAAGCGCTACCATGCGCTGTCTGTTAAGATAACGAAAGATTTTTATTTAAAAAGCTTTGAATCAGAAGATTTTTTACAAGAAGCTAGAATAGTTTTTAATAAAACTATTCATACCTTTAATAGTGAAAAAGGTCACACGTTCGGTAATTTTTACAAGTTAAATCTGAAACATCATATATATAGCCTTGTTCGAAAAGATATGGCAAAGAAAAGAATGATTGAGAAAAATGCTGAATCACTAGAAGAAATGTTAGAGAGTAAGCAAGGCATGCAGTACATACTACAAGGAAAGGATCAACTGCCCACTATTGAAATACTTCAAGTTCGAGAAAGACTTGCCGACTATCAAGCTACTTTGTCAGATTTTGAACAACGTGTATTCTTGGACTTTATTCACAATGAAGAAGTTGAAGCCATATCAGCCAAATTACATTGTGATATTCTACAAGTTAAAAATGCACTAGATCGTTGCAAACGGAAACTAAAACAATTACTCGAATAAAAAGGATGTTCATTAAAATTTGAAAGCGCATACTTCGGAAAAGATAAATGATTTAGCTTGAAAATGAAAAAATCGTCTACTATTCTTGCAAGTTTTTAAATAGGAAGGACCTTATAAAAAGATAAGCATCTTTTTATAAGGTCCTTCCTACATTTATTTTATCAATACGACTGTTTGCTGTTATCTAAACATGACGGTCTAATAAGGATAAAGTAATCTTTTTTATGTGTTCTTTTTCTTGTTGTTCAGGCAACTGTTCTATTCGTTTCATTGCTTTTTGCGTATATTTTCTAGCTAATTGCTTTGCTTTTTCTAAACCATCTAATTCGATAACTAACTGTTGAACTTCTTTAGCATCTTCTCCAGTCATATGTGCTTCTTTATCAACAAGTTCTCTTAATCGTTTGTTATTCTCTTGAAGTGCAAAAATTAAAGGAGCGGTATAGATACCTTGACGAACATCTTCTAAAACGGGTTTACCAAAGACATTAAGAGTTTGAGAATAATCTAAGATATCATCAGTAATCTGAAAGGCCATACCAATATGACTACCGATATAATACCCATTTCTAGAAAAAAATTCTGTTTGCCCGCCATTTAGAGCACCTGAATAACAAGCAAGTGCGAATAATTGAGCTGTTTTTCCAGAAATTTGAGTTAAATAACCGCGGATGGACATATTTTTATTGTAACGTAAATGCATTTGATCTAGCTCACCCATTAGAATACGCTCCATGCCTCGAGTATTAATTTCAATATGTTCTTGAGTATCAGCATAAGTAGATAAAAGACGAAAACAAACTGTAAAAAGGTAATCGCCGGCATAAACAGCTACATCTTTGCCATATTTAGATTGGAGACTAGGTGTTCCTCGTCTCAGAGGGGAGTCATCAATGACATCATCATGAATTAACGTAGCTGTGTGCAATAATTCAACAGCAGCTGCAAGTGCAAGAGTTCGATCCACATGTTGGGTGTTACCAAATTTAGAGAAAAGTAGTGTATATGCTGGGCGGATCATTTTTCCACCGGCATAAATGCTATCCAAAAGTGCTGCTTCAATTTCTTTGTTGCGTAAACGAATTTGTTTAGCCATTACTTGCGTGACCGATTCTAATTCTGTTTGCAATTCTAAATAAGGTTCCCAGAAAGAATGTACAGACATCATCAATAACTCCTTTCTATGTTTGAGTGAATGAGTCATTTTTTAATCACTAATTTTATCATAATATTGAACTTTAAAATCTCTAAGCGTTCGAACATGTTCCATCAAATAATTAGCCGCAATTCCAATAGCCATACCAGATAAAATGCCCATAAAGGATAGGATAGGTAAATATAACATAACAGTCCAAGTTTGAGAAATCCAACTGGCGACGGCTAATTGTCCAACATTGTGTAAGATACCTCCTATGGCACTGATACCGATAATACTGACATATTTTGGTCCTAATTGTTTGACTAATAGCATGCCAAAATAACTTAATAAAGCACCAGTACAACTATATAAAAAAGTAGAGAGAGTGCCTCCTAATAAGGTTGTCATAATTAGCCGGATCCAAACGACAGTAAAACTATCTTTGAAAGGAAGAGTGAATAGTGCGATGATAGTAATTAAGTTTGCGATTCCTAATTTTGCCCCAGGAGCAAAAGCAAATGGAAAAGGAATACCCCGCTCAACTAAACCTAAAATAACCGCTTGCGCAGCTAGCAAGGCTATATAAACAACTTTTTGATTTTTTGTCATCGTAGAATCCTTCCCCCTTTCTTTTTTTAATTTAAAAAGAGTGAAAGCAGATGTAAACTGCACCCACTCTATTTGTGTAAAACCTATGCTTTTTTATTATACAATGAAGCCGGTGTTCCATACCACCATTTCCCAGCTATTTTTTGAATCCATGGAATAATATAGTAATCTAACCCAAATGCACGACCGGAACCGTTCATTAATGCAAGGGCAACGAAAATAAACCAAATGTTAACCCAGTAAAACATTCCTGATAAAGTAAAACTTGCAACTAAAACAACGGTTAAAGCACTTAACAACCAAACAAATAATCCTGCAATAAGAGCTAGACCGATTGCAATTTCAAGAAGAGTCATTACTTTTTGGAAAATTAAAGCGACTTCAGGTGTAGGAATCATAATTTTCATGATACTTTGAAACCAATAAGGTGCTCTTGTAAAAATCATCATAGGTTCTTCGCCATAGGCATAACTTAAGCCGAATATTGGTTTGGCTGCTTCAGCAGCCCCGCTGTCAACAGCTTGGGAAGCGCCAGCAGTAGCGTCTTGTAACCATGAAAAAGGTAAAGCGACTTTATTTCCAAACCAACTATCGGTGCCGAACAAACCAAAAGCTTTTTTGATTCCTTCAAAAAGCCACATACTGCCATAAAAGATTCGTAGAGGTACACTCCAAAGGACATTTCCATAGCGTGATAAATGACCACGGAAAATATTGCGTCGGTCTTTAATATGAAAGAATTCATGGAAAATGTATTGTGTAGCATAATAACCAGAACGAATGCCGAAGAAATAATACAAGTTAACTAAATGCTTCATTAAAATAGCAAAGAATCCACTTAAATGAATGGCTCCTCCTAGATGTGCAACCCCATATGTTGAACCAATTGAAACCATAAAGCCCTGATAATTACCAGAATAGACTTTCTTTTCAGTCTTTTCAATATCGGCAATAATATTATCAGCAGCGGTATGACCAGTTTGTTCAGCAGCTTGAACAATTTGCGGTGTTGGTGTATCTTTAAATTCCTCGTAATACACTAAATCACCAACAACATAGACTTTTTCTAATCCTTTAGCTTCCATAAACTCATTGGCAACTAAACGGCCCGCTCCAGCAGTTTCCATTTCAAATTTTTCAGTATCGGTATTCGCTTTTACGCCAGCAGTCCAAATTAATGTATGCGTAGGTATCTTCTCATCAGACTTTAAAACGATATGGTCTGATTCGACAGCAATGATCGGAGAATTTTTTAGCAATTGAATCCTTTTTTTAGCCATGTATCTTTCTGCTTTATCTGCATCTTTGCGTGTGATCATATTTAAGATAGTTGGAGCAGCTTCAACGACCATCAAGTTCATTTCGGATGGATCAATTTTATTGTCTTTAGCCAATCTTTTTTTCCAATCTAATAATTCACCGATCATTTCAATTCCTGTAAAACCAGAACCACAAACAACGAAGGTCAACATGGCTTTACGTTTAGCCACGTCTCTTTCAACAGCAGCAAGCGCAACTGTTTGTTCTATATGATGTCTAATATCTAAAGCATCGTCTAGTGACCATAAGGTAAATGCATTTTCTTTTACTCCAGGAGTTCCAAAGTCATTTGGTTCTCCACCCATGCCTAAAACAAGGTAATCAAAAGGAAATGAACCATTTTCTGTTAATACCAATCTCTTGTCATGATCAATTTCAGTTACATTATCTGTAACTAAAGCGACATTCTTTAATCGGCAAAATAAACGTTGTAAATCAAATCTGATAGCATCCTCTTCTACTCTACCGCCGGCTACTTCATGCAATTCGGTCATATAAGTTTGATAAGAATGGCGGTCAATCAGAGTGATTTTCACCTCAGGATTTTTTTTAAAACGTTTCGCCAGTTTTTTTGTAGTAGCGATGCCGGCAAATCCCGCACCAACAACAACAATGTTTTTTGAAGTCATATTTTCCACTCCTTATTAGTATAATAATGATTAAGTAAATAAAAAATAAATCTTTATAAATAGATCCAACATATATAATTAGATTAAGCAGAAATTGAGTAACATGAATTAGTTAAACAATTCACAACCTATACAAAAGTAAGTATACTAAAAAACAAGCTAATTGTCTACATTCATTTGCCTTGAAATGTTGGTAAAACAGCCTTAAAATGATGGGGAAACGGCCTTGAAATGGTGAGATAACAAAGGATATAGGTTGTTGATTTTCTTGTGAAAATGTAGACAATTAAAAATTGGTCAGTTATACTAGTCTCAGGTATTCTTTCGCTTTGTAAATAAGTCGCCTATGCAAAAAAAGGCAGACTGAAAAAATAGGGTGGTAAGTCAGGATGAAAATTAAAAACGGGTTTGAATTATCATCTGTTATTTTTTCATCAGTAATCGTTTTAGCTGCTAAAGCAGACAAAATGGAAATAATTATGGTGGACAACAAAGTAGAAGAAGAATAGAAATGTATAAATTTAATGAAATAAAAACAACAAGGTCTTAGCTTGAATTCTGAGACCTTGTTGAAAGGGTATACTTGCTTTAATCAGGAATTTTGATAGTATGATTTGAACAAAGGAGAGAAAGAAATGGAGACTAAAAACAATTGGAAGATTTTTTTTCTTTTATTTAGTATGCTGCTCTTTATTTCTGGTTGCAGCGAGGAAAAAGAAACAACCGGGCTAGTAGATGAACCATATAGTAGGACAGAATTTTTGATGGGAACAGTAGTAAATGTGAAAATTTACGACGAGGGGAAACAAGAAGTATTAACGAGAGTCTTTAATCGAATTGAAGAACTATCTGGAAAGATTACAGTCAATGATGGTAAATCTGAAGTCGAAAAAATAAATGAACAAGCAGGCATCAAACCGCTAGAAGTATCTGATGATGTTTATTCCTTGTTGAAAGCTGCATACGGATATAGCAGTGAGAGTGAAGGAAGCTTTGATATGACTGTCGGACCATTGACTAATCTATGGCACATTGGCTTCGATGATGCCAAAAAACCAACACAATCCGAAATCGATGATTCTTTAACTTTAGTAGATTACTCAAAAGTAGAGTTAGATGATGAGAAACAAACGATTTTCTTAACAGAAAAAAATATGCGATTAGATTTAGGTGCAATTGCAAAAGGGTATATTACAGATGAAGCAGTGAGAATCTTGAAATCTAACGGAGTAGTTACTGCAATTGTTGATCTAGGAGGCAATATATTTGTCTTAGGAAATAGCCCCCGTGCTAAAGGAGCTGCATGGAATGTTGGGATTCAAAATCCTTTCGAAACACATGGAGAAATTATAGGTTCGATTCCAATCAACAATAAAACAATTGTAACATCAGGCATCTATGAAAGATTCATTGAGGTAGATGGAGTGAAGTACCATCATTTACTAAACCCTAAAACAGGTTGTCCTTTTGATAACGATTTAGCGGGAGTCAGTATTGTGGCAGACAAATCGGTTGATGGTGATGGGTTATCAACTGTCGTTTTTTCTAAAGGGCTAGAAGGTGGTTTGGACTTTATTAATCAAAGAGAAGATGTAGAAGCTATTTTTGTTACGAAAGACAGATATATCTATTTGTCTGAAGGATTGAAAAATGGTTTTAGGTTGAATAATGATGAATTCAATTTGAAGAATTAAAAATGGATCAAGCATTTGGTGTTATTAAATTATATGTAAAAGAAGGAGTACTCAATTGACGCTAACTGTTTTTTTAAAACTTGTTGAGATACAGACAAAAATTGCTAGTTTATTTCCTTTTTTATTAGGAGCTCTATTTTCTCGTACTTATTTCAAGTCATTTAATATAGGAAATACATTTATATTTTTTGTGGCAATGTTGTTAGTTGATATGACTACAACAGCCATCAATAATTTGATGGATTATCAAAAAGCTAAAGATGAAACGTACAAAAAACAAGTCAACATTATTGGGCAACAAAATATTTCCGAAAAAACAGTTACCCAGTTGATAGTTGTTATGCTAAGCGTTTCTTCACTATTAGGTTTATGGCTAGTTTTTCAAACAACAATCTTGTTGCTTATTATGGGAGGGGCTTGCTTTATTGTCGGGATTTTCTATACATTTGGTCCAGTTCCAATTTCGAGAATGCCATTGGGAGAAATACTTTCAGGGTTAGTTATGGGTTTCGGTATTTTTTTCATTACCGTTTACGTAAATGTGGAATCAGAGACACTGCTAAACTTGGTTTTTCAAGGGACCACATTTCTTCTAACAGGAGACTATCTCGCCATTATAACAATAGCTTTTGTTTCACTACCAACGGTCTTTTTGATTGCGAATATTATGTTAGCCAATAACATTTGTGACTTGGATCAGGACGTTAGCAACCATCGTTTTACTTTGCCTTTTTATATAGGGAAAAAATACGCCATTTTATTGTTTGATTCATTAACGTATGCTTCTTATGTAATTATCATTTTAGCAGTGTTGTTCAAGTTGATGCATCCGATATTACTTTTACTTATGTTTACCTTTATTCCTATCCAGAAAAATCTCCAAGAATTTAATGTGCAGCAGCTAAAAGAAAAAACTTTTTCTTTAGCTATTAAGAATATCACTATTTTTAGTGGAACAGAAACTCTATTATTAGCTGTTAGTTTAATGCTCAATAATTAGATGGAACAGACTTCTATTATCTAAAAAAAAAAGAATAATTGACACTTTAGCAAAGTGATGTTAAATTTAATTAGATTTCACTCGCTAAAATAGAAAGTACAGGTGAAAAAATGACCATTAAAAAATCTGCTCTAGCGTGTTCGATATGCGGATCTAGAAACTATTCTAAAAAGGTAAATAGTGCTGGACGTACGGAACGACTAGAAGTAAAGAAATTTTGTAAATATTGCAATCAGCATACAATACATCGCGAAACGAAATAAAAACTAGTTTAATTGAACTGTTCGGAGGGAATAGCATGAGTAAGATAAAAGATTTTTTCGTTGGCGTAAGCCATGAAATGAAAGCTGTCACTTGGCCGACAAGTAAAGAATTAAAAAGAAACACAATTATTGTGTTTGGAGTTTGTCTGTTATTTACGATTTTCTTTATAGTTGTTGATTTCGGAATCAATTCTGTTCTTGATTTTATTTTATAAAACTATCAAAACTACTAGCGAGTTGACATGAAAGATGGTATACTATCCACAAATAACCGACGCACCAAAACCTTCTTAATCTTAACGAAGGTTTTTTTGTATGGCATAAATCAAAAACAACTACTAACATTAAAAATAAATGGTACAAAAAATAGATAGGAGAGATTAAAGTGGAACAAGTTGAAATTGAAAAACACTGGTATGTCTTACACACATATTCAGGGTACGAAAATAAAGTGAAACAAAACATTGAATCACGTGCGAATAGCATGAGGATGGAAGATTATATTTTCCGTGTTGTCATACCTGAAGAAGAAGAAACAGAAAAGAAAAATGGTAAAGATAAAGTAACAATGAAAAAAACTTTCCCTGGTTATGTATTAGTGGAAATGATTATGTCGGATGATTCTTGGTATGTTGTCCGTAATACGCCAGGAGTAACAGGCTTTGTCGGTTCTCATGGCGCTGGAAGTAAGCCTGCCCCACTATTAAAAGAAGAGATTGAAGTTATCTTACGTCGTTTAGGTATCAGCTCTCGCCATAAAGAAGTTGAATTCGAAATAGGCGAATCGGTTACAATTATTGAAGGTGCTTTTAGTGGGATGATTGGTAAAATCACTGAAATTGAACAAGAAAAAGCTAAATTAAAAGTAAATGTAGAGATGTTTGGTCGCGAGACAAGTACAGAACTTGATTTCGAGCAAGCGGATAAACTTTAAGACTACTTGAAGCCTTTTGTGAAAGATGATAAAACCATGATGGATTGGTTTTCTTCTAATTTTACAAAAGGTTTTTTTATTTAATTAGCTGATAATACTTGTAACTTCATTCATGAGAAGGTTAACAAGGTGCTGATTGGAATTGAAAAAGTGAATAGATATCTTCTTTTTTCTCTTTAAGATCTTTGTATAGAAGAAGATAAACTAAAGGATAAAAAGATGACGTAGAAGTGGAGGTCTTTATGAAAGCACTAATTTTATGGCTAGCTAGCTTGGTTAATGAAATACATGATCAAATAGCTTTACGATTTGGTATCCAGATGACAGATAAAGAGTTGCATTTTTGGGTAATTGGGTTGATTGGTATTGTGTTCTTTCTATTAGCTTATATAGTGTTTAAATGGATTGATCAGTTTAAATTTAAAACAACGATAGTGGCATTTATTTACACATTCACTCTGATGGTTGTTTTAGTTTTTGCGATTGAAATTCAACAAGCCATCACTAACCGTGGGAATATGGAGTTTGCTGACGCGGCGATGGGGTTGTGGGGATTCATCGTTTTCTTTTTTATCTATAGTATAGTAGCTGGCATTATCCATGGGGTAGTTCAGTTAGTAAAAAGATTGAAAAATAAAAGGAGTAAACCCCGCCTGGAAGAACCCTCACAGAGATTCCGTTCTAAAAAATAAAATACTTTAAATTAATACTTGTTGTATAGCATTAAAAATGCTATAGTCAACTAGTACGTTTTTACGTATGAAGATATGTGGGAGGGGAAATCTTAGCCCCATTAACCACATCGCGGACTCATTCAAGGAGGTATGTCTCGTGGCCAAAAAAGTTGTCAAATTAGTTAAATTGCAGATTCCTGCAGGAAAAGCAAGTCCAGCTCCCCCAGTAGGTCCAGCTTTAGGTCAAGCGCAAGTGAACATCATGGGATTCTGTAAAGAATTCAATGCACGTACGCAAGATTTAGGTGGATTACTGACACCAGTTGTTATTTCTGTATATGAAGATCGTTCATTTACTTTTATTACAAAAACACCGCCTGCGGCTGTTTTGCTTAAAAAAGCTGCTGGTATTGATAAAGCATCCGGTGAACCAAACAAGAAAAAAGTTGCAGCTGTTACAAGTGCACAAGTAAAAGAAATTGCTGAAACAAAAATGCCTGACCTAAATGCTGCAACGATTGAAGCTGCTATGCAAATGGTAGAAGGTACTGCACGAAGCATGGGAATTACTGTCGAAGGTTAATCCCGAAACTCGCTTCTCAGTGTCTCTCGTCTACAATAAGATGAGGATCAAGTGGGAGGTAAAACCGTTATAACCACAATCAAGGAGGAAATAAAACATGGCTAAAAAAGGTAAACAATATTTAGCAGCTTTAGAAAAAGTAGACGCTGATAAGCTTTATACTGTAGAAGAAGCTGTAGCTTTGATAAAAGAAACTAGTTTTGCTAAATTTGATGAAACGATTGAAGTAGCATATAGACTTGGTGTAGACCCTAAGAAAGCTGACCAACAAATTCGTGGGGCAGTTGTTCTTCCAAACGGAACAGGTAAAACACAAAAAGTTTTAGTTTTTGCTAAAGGCGACAAAGCAAAAGAAGCAGAAGCAGCTGGAGCAGACTACGTCGGCGAAGCTGAATTAGTACAAAAAATCAATGGTGGATGGTTTGATTTTGACGTTGTTGTAGCAACACCAGACATGATGGCTGAAGTTGGCCGTTTAGGACGCGTTTTAGGACCCAAAGGTTTAATGCCTAACCCTAAAACAGGGACTGTTACTATGGATGTTACGAAAGCAATCAATGAAATTAAAGCTGGTAAAGTTACTTACCGTGTAGACAAAGCAGGAAACGTTCATGCTCCTATCGGAAAAGTATCATTTGATACAGCTAAATTAATTGAAAACTTTGGAACAATCAACGACACAATGCTTAAAGTAAAACCTTCAACTGCTAAAGGTCAATATATCAAAAATATATCAATCACTAGCACATTTGGACCTGGCGTTAAAGTTGACGCTAATACATTTGCATAAAAAATAATAAATGTCTTGACCTAGACGATTTGTCTTGTTAAAATCGTCTAAGTTAAGTACTATTACCGAAGACAGTAGGTGGCCTTGTGCCTTAATTTCCTGCCGAGGATGATATGTGAAAGCATACAACACTCCCTCTATGTCTACGGTGACATGGAGTTTTTGCGTTATAGAGACTTTTTAAGTTGAATATACGAAAAGATTCCATCAATCGATCGGGAGGTGAAAAATTAATGAGTCAAGCAGCAATCACAGAAAAACAATTGCTAGTTGAAACAGCGAAAACACAATTCCAAAACGCAGCGTCAGTTGTAGTAATGGATTACCGTGGTTTAACTGTTCAAGAAGCGACTGAATTACGTAAACAATTACGTGATGCAGGTATTGTGATGCAAGTAATCAAGAATTCTGTTTTGAGCCGTGCAGCAGAAGCAGCAGGTTTAGAAGGAATGAATGATGTTTTCAAGGGACCTACAGCTATTGCTTTTAGTAATGAAGATATAATTGCACCTGCAAAAATTATTGCAAATTTTGCTAAAGAAGCACCAGCTTTAGAAATTAAAGGTGGCGTAATCGAAGGTAAAGTATCATCAGTAGAAGAAATGAACTCTCTTGCAACATTACCGAATCGCGATGGTTTACTATCAATGTTACTATCTGTACTTCAAGCTCCAATTCGCAATACTGCTCTTATTATCAAAGCAGTTGCAGAATCAAAAGAAGAAGAAGTAGCTTAATAAAAAAATCGCTCTTCTAGCAATTTGAAAAGATAACCAACAAAAAAAATTAACCAATATGGAGGAATATAACAATGTCATTAAACATTGAACAAATCATTGCTGATTTGAAAGAATCAACAGTATTAGAATTAAACGACTTAGTAAAAGCTATTGAAGAAGAATTTGGCGTAACTGCAGCAGCTCCTGTAGCTGCTGCTGGTGGAGCAGAATCTGCTGCTGCTGAACAAACAGAATTCACAGTTGAATTAACAGCTGTTGGAGACGCAAAAATTAAAGTAATCAAAGCAGTTCGCGAAGCAACTGGTTTAGGTTTGAAAGAAGCTAAATCTTTAGTTGACGGAGCACCTGCAGCAATTAAAGAAGATATTTCTAAAGAAGACGCTGAAGCAATGAAAGAAGCTCTTGAAGCTGCTGGCGCAACTGTAACAGTTAAATAATTCAACAATTTATGTTGGAAACTTTCGAGACACGCAGTTTGCTGCGTGTCTTTTTTAATCATAAAGGTAAAATGAGGGGGTTTTTTAAAATGGCAGATCATTATTTTACAAATAAGCCGCATACTGAAAGCGAGCAGTCAGCTTGGACCTATACATTGCGAGGGTTTACATTTAAATTTGTAACAGATTTAGGCGTCTTTTCTAAAAAAACAGTTGATTTTGGTTCGCGTTTATTAATTGAAACGATTGATTTTGATAAAATGGTAGAAGGGGATATTCTGGATGTAGGTTGTGGATACGGACCGATTGGACTCTCGTTAGCTAAAGCAGCTAATGAACGAATGGTCGAAATGGTTGATGTCAACGAACGAGCTCTAGGATTAGCCAAACAAAATGCATCTAATAATCGAATTAGTAATGCAAAGATTCATCCTTCTAATATTTATCAACAGGTAGAAGGCGAATCTTATGCAGCAATCGTCAGCAATCCTCCTATTCGTGCAGGGAAAAAAGTCGTACATGAGATATTAACGGGTTCTTTTGCTCGGTTAAAAGCACAAGGAACGTTGACTATTGTTATACAGAAAAAGCAAGGGGCACCTAGTGCAAAAGAAAAAATGAAAGAAACATTTGGTAATGTAGAGGTATTAACAAAAGATAAAGGGTATTGGATTATCCAAAGCACAAAGAATTAAAAAATAGAAAACAAGGCAATTTAAATTTCGTCTTGACTGTTTGAATTATATGATGTAAAATAACCTAATGCAATCAGTGTGTAGATTAGAATAAGAGTGTTCTGAAATATTGTCCAGGACAAGCTTTTAACGAAAACAAAAGAAAATGTGATTTTTATTTTAAAGTTCACGACTCTTTTGGTTTTTTTTTGTCAAAAAATAGGTTAATTTATGCGATGTTACACAATTTTAACGTTTGACATTAAAATGTAATATAAGCGGATTTACTGCTTTTGATTTTCTACAAAGCACATTCAAAACAATTTTAAGGGGTGAATAGGTTGGCAGGCCACTTAGTAAATTACGGAAAACACCGTACACGTAAAAGTTTTGCGCGAATCAGCGAAGTTTTAGAACTTCCAAATTTGATTGAAATTCAAACCAATTCCTACCAATGGTTCTTAGATGAAGGCTTACGCGAGATGTTTAAAGACATTTCTCCAATAGAAGACTTCGCAGGAAACCTTTCATTAGAGTTCTTGGACTATCAATTACAAGAGTCAAAATATACAGTTGAAGAAGCTCGTTCTCATGATGCTAATTACTCAGCGCCTATTTATGTAAAATTACGTCTAATTAACAAAGTAACAGGAGAAGTTAAAGATCAAGAAGTCTTCTTCGGCGACTTCCCATTGATGACAGATATGGGTACTTTTGTTATCAACGGAGCTGAACGAGTCATTGTTTCTCAATTAGTTCGTTCACCAGGTGTTTACTTTAATAGTAAATTAGATAAAAATGGTAAAGAAAATTTTGGAACGACCTTGATTCCAAACCGTGGAGCATGGTTAGAGTATGAAACAGATGCAAAAGATATTTCTTATGTCCGCATCGACCGTACTCGTAAAATTCCTTTATCTGTTTTAGTTCGTGCATTAGGCTTTGGTTCAGATGACCAAATTCTTGAAATCTTTGGTGCTAACGAAAGTCTTCGTTTAACAATAGAAAAAGATTTGCACAAAAATGCAAGTGACTCACGTACGGAAGAAGCCTTAAAAGACGTGTATGAGCGTCTACGTCCAGGTGAACCAAAAACAGCAGATAGCTCAAGAAGTTTATTAACTGCTCGTTTCTTTGATCCAAAACGTTATGACTTAGCTAATGTAGGTCGTTACAAAGTAAATAAAAAGTTAAATTTAAAAACGCGTCTATTCAATTTGACATTAGCTGAAACGCTAATTGATCCTGAAACGGGTGAAATATTAATCGAGCAAGGAACGCTTTTAGATCGTGATCATATGGATATTTTAGATCCTTATCTTGATGCGGGTTTAAACAGTGTAACTTACTATCCATCAGAAGACGCTGTAGTAAAAGATCCGATTTTATTACAAGTTGTAAAAGTAGTTTCTCCAAAAGATCCTGAGCGCGTGGTTAATGTCATTGGGAACAGTGTAATTTCAACAGAGATAAAAAATGCTACACCTGCTGATATTATTGCTTCAATGAACTACTTCTTCAATTTACAAGAAGGAATCGGCCACGTAGATGATATTGACCATTTAGGTAATCGTCGTATTCGTTCAGTTGGTGAATTATTACAAAACCAATACCGTATTGGTTTGTCTCGTATGGAGCGTGTGGTTCGCGAGAGAATGTCTATTCAAGATATGGCAACTGTCACACCACAACAATTAATTAATATTCGTCCAGTAGTGGCAGCAATTAAAGAGTTCTTCGGTTCTTCTCAGTTGTCACAATTTATGGATCAAACTAATCCATTAGGCGAGTTAACACACAAACGTCGTTTATCAGCCCTAGGACCCGGTGGTTTAACTAGAGACCGTGCCGGTTATGAAGTTCGAGACGTACATTACTCGCATTATGGCCGTATGTGTCCGATTGAAACTCCAGAAGGACCAAACATCGGTTTGATTAACAGTTTATCAAGTTACGCTAAAATAAATAAATTTGGTTTTATTGAAACACCTTACCGTCGTGTAGATCGCGAAACTGGTAAAGTAACAAATAAGATTGATTATTTAACAGCGGATGAAGAGGATGCTTATGTAGTAGCCCAAGCAAATGCAAAATTAAATGAAGATGGCACATTTGCGAATGAAATTGTTCTTGCCCGTTATGTTGAAGAAAATTTGGAAGTTCCTATTAGCCGAGTGGACTATATGGATGTATCACCTAAGCAAGTAGTAGCAGTCGCAACAGCTTGTATTCCTTTCTTGGAAAATGATGATAGTAACCGTGCTTTAATGGGCGCTAACATGCAACGTCAAGCTGTTCCGCTGGTTAATCCGCAAGCTCCTTTAGTCGGAACAGGTATGGAATACGTAGCTGCAAAAGATTCAGGTGCTGCAATTATCTGTCAAAATGACGGAATTGTTGAATACGTAGACGCTAAAGAAATTCGCATTCGCCAAAGCAATGGTGCCTTAGACAAATACGCTGTTACAAAATTCCGTCGTTCAAATGCCGGAACTTGTTACAACCAACGTCCAATTGTTGCTAAAGGAGATCGTGCAGATAAAGGCGAAATATTGGCAGATGGTTCTTCAATGGAGAATGGAGAAATGGCATTAGGCCAAAATCCACTAGTAGCCTTCATGACATGGGAAGGTTACAACTATGAAGATGCTATCATCATGAGTGAACGTTTGGTTAAAGATGATGTCTACACTTCTATCCATATTGAAGAATATGAATCAGAAGCTCGTGACACAAAACTTGGGCCTGAAGAAATTACTCGTGAACTTCCAAACGTTGGAGAAGATGCATTAAAAGATTTAGATGAAATGGGTATCATTCGTATTGGTGCTGAAGTGCGCGATGGCGATTTATTAGTTGGTAAAGTAACACCTAAGGGCGTAACTGAACTATCTGCTGAAGAACGCCTATTGCATGCTATTTTTGGAGAAAAAGCTCGTGAAGTACGGGATACTTCTTTACGTGTACCACACGGTGGTGGAGGAACAGTTCATGATGTGAAGATATTTACACGTGAAGCTGGCGATGAATTATCTCCAGGTGTAAACATGCTTGCACGAGTATACATTGTTCAAAAACGTAAAATTAATGAAGGGGATAAAATGGCTGGCCGTCATGGTAACAAAGGGGTTGTCTCTTTAATCATGCCAGAAGAAGATATGCCATTTATGCCTGATGGAACACCAGTAGATATCATGCTGAACCCATTAGGAGTTCCTTCACGGATGAATATTGGACAAGTATTAGAGTTGCATATAGGAATGGCGGCTCGTCAATTGGGTATTCATATTGCTACTCCAGTATTCGATGGAGCAAACGATACAGATGTCTGGGAAACGGTTAAAGAAGCAGGGATGGCCTCAGATGCTAAAACTGTTTTATATGATGGAAGAACAGGACAACCATTTGATAACCGTATTTCTGTTGGTGTTATGTACATGATTAAGTTAGCCCACATGGTTGATGATAAATTACATGCTCGTTCAACAGGACCTTATTCATTAGTTACACAACAACCATTGGGTGGTAAAGCTCAATTTGGTGGACAACGTTTTGGTGAGATGGAAGTTTGGGCACTTGAGGCGTATGGGGCAGCTTATACATTACAAGAAATTCTTACGTACAAATCAGATGATGTTGTTGGACGTGTGAAAACGTATGAAGCTATTGTTAAAGGGGAACCTATTCCAAAACCAGGAGTTCCTGAATCATTCCGTGTACTAGTTAAAGAATTACAAGCTTTAGGGTTAGATATGAAAGTATTGAACGCTGATGACGAGGAAATTGAACTACGTGACATGGATGATGACGATGACATCGTAAATATTGATGCATTAAGCAAATACGCTGAAGAACAAGAAAAAGTTCGCGCAGAAGCAGCCGAACAAGAACGATTAAAAGACTAAGAGGCTGAGAACAACGGTTGCTTCGAAAAGAAAATAGGAAAAGTTGAAGACATCTATGATTTCAAACACTTTTATCATTTTCTCGAGAAGCAGTTGTTCGAAGCTCAATTAAGAAAAGAGAAAACGAGTCCTTAATTAGGGCTCGGTTTCTATTGATTTAAAAGAACCAGAAAAAAGAGAGCAAGATAGGGCAGCTCGAAAAAAATAAAGGGAGGTAGGCCCCTTGATAGACGTTAATAATTTTGAAAGCATGCAAATAGGCTTGGCCTCTCCAGATAAGATCCGTAGTTGGTCTTATGGAGAAGTAAAAAAACCAGAAACCATTAACTATCGTACATTGAAACCTGAACGTGATGGATTATTCTGCGAACGTATTTTCGGACCTTCAAAAGACTGGGAATGTGCTTGTGGGAAATACAAACGTATTCGTTATAAAGGTATTGTGTGTGATCGCTGTGGTGTTGAAGTTACACGTTCAAAAGTACGTCGTGAGCGTATGGGACATATCGAATTAGCAGCACCAGTTACTCACATTTGGTATTTCAAAGGGATTCCAAGTCGTATGGGACTTGTTTTAGACATGAGCCCACGTGCACTTGAAGAAGTTATTTATTTTGCTTCTTACGTAGTCACTGAACCTGGGAATACTCCAATGGAAAGAAAACAGTTGCTAACTGAAAGAGAATACCGTGAACGCCGTGAACAATACGGCAATGAATTCCAAGCTGCAATGGGAGCAGAAGCCATTAAGCAGTTATTAAATGATGTAAATGTTGAAAAAGAAGTTGCTGAGCTGAAAGAACAATTAAAAACTGCACAAGGGCAAAAACGAACACGTGCTATTCGTCGATTAGATATTTTAGAAGCGTTTCGTAATTCAGGAAATCATCCTTCATGGATGGTTATGGATGTTATTCCAATTATTCCGCCAGAAATTCGTCCAATGGTTCAATTAGAAGGTGGACGCTTTGCAACAAGTGATTTGAATGACTTGTACCGCAGGGTTATCAACCGTAATAACCGTTTAAAACGTCTATTAGATTTAATGGCTCCCAATATTATTGTTCAAAATGAAAAACGGATGCTACAAGAAGCCGTTGATGCTTTAATCGATAATGGTCGTCGTGGTCGTCCTGTTACTGGTCCGGGAAACCGTCCATTAAAATCATTGTCTCACATGCTTAAAGGGAAACAAGGACGTTTCCGTCAAAACTTATTAGGAAAACGTGTCGACTATTCTGGTCGTTCAGTTATCGTAGTTGGACCAACTTTAAAAATGTACCAATGTGGGTTGCCTAAAGAAATGGCTATCGAATTATTCAAACCATTTGTTATGCGTGAATTAGTTGCCCGCGATATTGCTAGCAATATTAAGAATGCTAAACGTAAGATTGACCGTCAAGATGATGCTATCTGGCCTGTTTTGGAAGAAGTCATCCGTGAACATCCGGTTCTATTAAACCGTGCACCTACACTGCATAGATTAGGTATTCAAGCATTTGAACCTATCTTAGTTGAAGGTAAAGCTATCCGTCTCCATCCGTTAGTTTGTGAAGCGTATAATGCCGATTTCGATGGTGACCAAATGGCTGTCCACGTACCACTAAGTGACGAGGCACAAGCTGAAGCACGTATGTTGATGCTTGCTGCTCAAAATATTTTAAACCCTAAAGATGGTAAGCCAGTCGTTACGCCATCACAAGATATGGTTTTAGGTAACTATTATTTAACGATGGAAGAAGAAGATCGCGAAGGCGAAGGGATGACATTCAGTAGTTTGAACGAAGCTTTAATCGCTTACCAAAGTGGGTATGTACATTTGCATTCACGAGTTGGTATTCGTTCGATAGATATTCCTGGTAAACCATTTACTGAATGGCAAAAAGATAAAATGTTAATTACAACAGTTGGTAAATTAATTTTTAATGAAATTATGCCAAATGAATTCCCTTATTTGAATGAGCCAACACAAAGCAACCTTGAAATTGCAACACCAGATAATTATTTTGTTGAAGCAGGAACGGATATTCTAGCTCATATTAAAGAGCAAGAATTAATCAAACCATTCAAGAAAAAAAATCTAGGGAATATCATTGCTGAAGTCTTCAAACGATTTAAAATTGCAGAAACTTCAAAAATGTTAGATAAGATGAAAGATTTAGGGTATAAATACTCTACTATTGCCGGAATTACTGTAGGTATTTCTGATATTGTTGTTTTAGAAGAAAAACAACAAATATTAGATGAAGCCCATACTCAAGTAAATAACATAACAAAACAATTTCGTCGTGGTTTGATCACGGATGAAGAACGTTATGAACGTGTTATTGCTGTTTGGAACGCTACAAAAGATCGGATTCAAAACAGACTGATGGAAAGTTTGGATGATCGTAACCCAATCTTCATGATGAGTGACTCTGGTGCCCGTGGTAACATTTCTAACTTTACCCAGCTTGCTGGTATGCGTGGATTGATGGCTGCACCGAATGGTCAAATCATGGAATTGCCGATTACATCTAACTTCCGTGAAGGACTTTCCGTTTTAGAAATGTTTATCTCTACTCATGGAGCTCGTAAAGGAATGACCGATACAGCTCTGAAAACTGCTGACTCAGGTTACTTGACTCGTCGTTTAGTAGACGTGGCGCAAGATGTTATCATTCGTGAAACAGATTGTGGAACTGACGGTGGACTTGAAATTATGGCAATTAAAGAAGGTAATGAGGTCATTGAACCTCTTGAAGAACGCTTATTGGGTCGTTACACTCGTAAAACAGTTCTTAACCCTAATGATGGGTCAGTTATCATCAAGAACAATGAAATCATTACAGAAGATATTGCTAAACAAATTATCGATGTTGGAATTGAATCTATCACGATTCGTTCAGTCTTCACATGTAATACTAAACACGGCGTATGTAAGCATTGTTATGGTCGTAACTTAGCGACTGGTTCTGAAGTTGAAGTTGGTGAAGCAGTTGGGACAATCGCTGCTCAATCAATTGGTGAGCCAGGAACTCAATTGACTATGCGTACATTCCATACAGGTGGAGTTGCTGGGGCTGATATTACTCAAGGGCTGCCTCGTATCCAAGAGATATTTGAAGCTCGTCATCCTAAAGGACAATCGGTTATTACCGAAGTGACAGGGGAAGTCATCTCAATTGATGAAAACCCTGCTGACCGTACTAAAGAAGTTACTATTAAAGGTGAAACAGATACTCGGAGCTATCAAGTTCCATTTATGTCTCGCATGAAAGTTGCTGAAGGAGATAAAATTGAACGCGGTACTCGTTTGATTGAAGGATCAATTGACCCTAAACAATTATTGAGCATAAGCGATGTTATATCTGTTGAAAATTACCTGTTACGTGAAGTTCAGAAAGTATACCGTATGCAAGGGGTAGAAATTGGAGACAAACATATTGAAGTAATGGTTCGTCAAATGTTGCGCAAAGTTCGGATTATGGATCCAGGCGAAACAGATGTTTTACCAGGTACTTTAATTGATATTCACGACTTTACAGAAGAAAATGCTAAGACTTTGATGGCAGGTGGCATACCAGCTACAGCTCGTCCAGTCTTATTGGGAATTACAAAAGCTTCATTGGAAACAAACAGTTTCCTTTCAGCTGCATCATTCCAAGAAACGACTCGTGTCCTAACAGATGCTGCAATCCGCGGCAAACGTGATCCGTTATTAGGATTGAAAGAAAATGTTATCATCGGTAAGATTATTCCAGCTGGTACTGGAATGGCTAAATACCGTAAGATGGAACCTAAAGGCGTTGGCGTTGTAAGCGAAAATGTTTACAGTATAAATGACTAAATAGGACCAAATAGTTAAAGTAAGTTAAGAGAGAAAACCGTTCAACTGATTCTAGTAATTAGTTGAACGGTTTTTTTGTATTATTCATTAAAGTGTCATTATTTTTAAGGATTAACAAGATATGATATGCTATTTGTATAGATAAAAATAGTGATTAAAAGATAAGAAAAATTATAGACTGATTGAATGATTCTTTAATGCCATAACTAGTTAGTTTAATCCAACTAAAAGAAAGAGGGATGAAGAAAATGAAAGCCATTCGTGTTTATGAATTTGGAGATACTGAGCAACTAAAGTATGAAGAAATTGACATTCCGGTACCTAAAGATGAGGAAGTACTCATAAAAGTTTACTATGCTGGTGTCTTACCGATTGATTTTAAAATTCGTCAAGGTAAATTTGGTAAAAGAAAGTTTCCCTATACACCAGGGATAGCTGCTTCGGGAGTTATTGAAGAAATAGGAAAAGATGTAGTCGGGTTTAAAGTTGGTGAAGCCGTTTTTGGCAGAACCAAAAGAGGTGCTTATAAAGAATATGCGACTATCCCAATAAAAAACTTAAATCATAAGCCAAAACAACTCACTTTTGAAGATGCTGCTACTATTACAGCAGGAGCAGAGGCCGCATGGGAGGCTTTGTTCTCAAAAGGGGAATTGAAAGAAGGACAACGAGTGCTCATTCATGGTGCATCAGGAGGAGTTGGACAATTCGCTGTTCAATTGGCTAAATGGAAAGGCTCGGAAGTTATTGGAACAGCATCTAGTAAGAATCAGACTTTTTTAAAGAAACTAGGTGTAGATCAAGCAATCGACTACACAGCAAAAAGTTTTGAAAAAGAGGTAGCAAAAGTTGATCTGGTAGTTGATTTAATAGGTGGAGATACACAAAACAAATCCTGGTCAGTGATTAAACCAGGAGGTAAACTAGTTAGTTTAATTGATATTGATGAAACAGCTGCGGAAGATTATCCTCTGGTAACAGCAATTTTCAGTCAAGCTAGTCCTACGTTGGAAGAGCTGGATAAACTTTCAGATTTAATGGCTAACGGAACCATTAAATCTGGAATTGGAGCTATATTTCCTTTAAATCAAGTTCGTGAAGCCACTAAAAAATGTGAAACTAGACATGGAAGAGGCCGGATACTATTAAAAATTAGTGGTCATGAAAAGAGCCGAATAAATGTATTTTAACTCAGTCCACAACAGAAAGAGCTGAATAATTAGTTCAGCTTTTTCTGTATTTACTATTAATTCATTAAAGAAAAGAATAAAGGATAGTTAAAAAATTCGTTCCGTATAGTGCAACAAGAAAAGCACCTAAAAAAATAAAAGGCGCAAAGGGAAATGGAGTTTGTCGTGATTTTTTTTTAAAATAAAAAAAGATTAAACCAGTTACTAGACTTACCAAACAGGCAATAAATAAGACCAATAAAGTTAACTCAAAACCAAAAAATAAACCTAAAACACCAAAAAGTTTCACATCCCCCCCTCCTATCCCTTGGCTAGTAAAGCAATAGAAAGCATAAAATAATAAGAAGAAACTAATGCCACTTATAAAGTAGTAATATAAAGGTAGAGGGTGAAACCACAATCGAACAATTATGGTTGATGAAAAAAATAAAAGCATTAAAGAATCAGGCAATAGGAAATAATATAAATCACTGATAAAAAAGATAATGCCAAAAGCAATTAAAAAAAAGAGCAATAGAATTTCTTTGGGTTGATTTATAAATTGAAAAAAAACTAAAACAAAAAGTAATCCGGTTAAAGCTTCGGTGAAAGGATATAAAAAGGAAAATGTTGTATGACAATGACGACAATGACCTTTTTGTATAACATAAGAAAAGAAGGGAATCAGTTCAAGAGTTCCAAGATAATGAAAGCAATTAGAGCAAGTTGACCTTGGATGAACAATGGAATGGCCAATTGGAATTCTTAATCCAATAACCATGAAAAAAGAACCGAAACAAGCTCCAATCATCCAAATAGAAAAAACAAGCAATATATGAATCATATTTTATTTCCTCTCTTTAACAGTATAGTGTATCAATTAAAATATACGTTGTTGCCTTCAAAGAAATTTAAAAATTTAAAATAAAAAAAGTTGAAACATTTATTGACAAAGAAAAAATGACGTGGTATGATTCACAAGGTGCTTTTGTATACAGATTCCTATCTATCGGTCGTTCTGACTGGTACAATAGCCAAACGTTCCATAAACAAAGCTGGTTGCGATTTGCAGCACTATTTTTTTGCTGAAAAAAGAACCACCTGGATGTGTGGACTAGAAAAGATAAATACAGGAAAGGAGGAAATTACCAATGCCTACTATTAATCAATTAGTTCGTAGCCCTCGTAAATCTAAAGTCGGAAAATCAGAATCTCCTGCTTTAAATAGAGGATACAACAGTAAAAGAAAAAAACAAACAACAGTAAATTCACCTCAAAAACGTGGTGTATGTACTCGTGTGGGAACTATGACTCCTAAAAAACCTAACTCAGCGTTACGTAAATATGCACGTGTTCGTTTGTCTAACTTAATTGAAGTAACAGCATATATCCCAGGAGAAGGTCACAACTTGCAAGAACATAGTGTTGTACTTATCCGTGGAGGACGTGTTAAAGATTTACCAGGAGTTCGTTATCATATTGTTCGTGGTGCTTTAGATACATCCGGTGTTGCCGATCGTAAACAAAGTCGTTCTAAATACGGTACTAAGAGACCTAAAAAATAAGCTTTTTTAAACTAATATGAAATCTAAAAAAACTAAAAATCATTTTTGAAAGGAGGAATTTGGATGCCTCGTAAAGGTCCTATTACTAAACGTGATGTTTTACCTGATCCGATTTATAATTCTAAATTAGCTACTCGTTTAATTAACCGTTTAATGGTTGATGGAAAACGTGGGAAAGCTGCTACAATTCTTTATAATGCGCTAGAAGTAGTTAAAGAACAAACTGGCAACGATCCTATTGAAGTATTTGAACAAGCAATGAAAAACATCATGCCTGTTATCGAAGTTAAAGCTCGTCGTGTTGGGGGTTCTAACTACCAAGTACCCGTTGAAGTTCGTCCAGAACGTCGTACTGCTCTAGCATTACGTTGGTTAGTAAACTATTCACGTCTACGTGGAGAAGATACTATGGAACAACGTCTAGCTAAAGAAATCATGGATGCAGCAAACAATTCAGGTGCTGCAGTTAAAAAACGTGAAGAAACACATAAAGTAGCTGAAGCTAACAAAGCTTTCGCTCATTACCGCTGGTAAAATTTTCCCGAAAAAGGCTTGGTTCTTGTTTTTTGAAGACCATGCCTTTATTGGGAAAGATGTGTTTTTTTTAATATAAAGAAAATTTAAAGAAAAAGGGGTGTTAGTGCAAAATGGCAAAAAGAGAATTTACTCTAGAAAATACCCGTAATATTGGAATCATGGCTCATATCGATGCTGGTAAGACAACAACGACTGAACGTGTTCTTTATTATACTGGCCGTATCCACAAAATTGGAGAGACCCATGAAGGGGCTTCCCAAATGGACTGGATGGCACAAGAACAAGAGCGTGGAATTACGATCACTTCTGCGGCAACAACTGCTGCTTGGGCTGGACATCGCGTTAACATTATCGATACTCCGGGTCACGTTGACTTCACTGTTGAGGTTGAACGTTCACTTCGCGTATTAGATGGTGCTGTTGCATTACTTGATGCTCAATCAGGTGTTGAACCTCAAACTGAAACAGTTTGGCGTCAAGCAACAACTTATGGCGTGCCACGTATCGTTTTCGTTAATAAAATGGATAAAACTGGGGCTGACTTCTTATATTCTGTAGGAACGATTCATGACCGTTTACAAGCTAACGCTCATCCAATCCAATTACCTATTGGTGCTGAAGATAACTTCACAGGCATTATTGACTTAGTGAAAATGAAAGCTGAAATCTATGAAGATGATTTGGGAGTTAATATTCGTGAGGAAGAAATTCCTGCTGAATACCTAGAGTTAGCTGAAGAATGGCATATGAAACTAGTTGAAGCTGTTGCTGAAACTGATGAAGACTTAATGGAAAGATATCTTGAAGGGGAAGAAATCTCTCAAGAAGAATTGAAAAAAGCTATCCGTATTGCAACGATAAAAGTTGATTTTTATCCAGTTCTTTGTGGATCAGCATTCAAAAACAAAGGTGTTCAATTAATGCTTGATGCAGTTATTGATTACCTACCATCACCACTTGATGTTGAGGCTATCGAAGGTGTGTTAGTAGAGAATGAAGACCGCGTGTTACGTCATGCAGATGACAGCGAACCTTTCTCAGCTCTTGCATTTAAAGTTATGACAGATCCATTCGTTGGACGTTTAACTTTCTTCCGTGTATACTCTGGTACTTTACAAGCGGGTTCATATGTTCAAAACTCATCTAAAGGGAAACGTGAACGTGTAGGCCGTATCTTACAGATGCATGCTAACTCACGTAGCGAGATTCCTGAAGTGTTTGCTGGCGATATCGCTGCAGCTGTTGGATTGAAAAATACAACAACTGGTGACACTTTGTGTGATGAAAAAGATCAAGTTATCTTAGAATCAATGGAGTTCCCAGAACCTGTTATTCAAGTAGCTATCGAACCTAAATCAAAAGCCGACCAAGATAAAATGGGTGTTGCGTTACAAAAACTTGCTGAAGAAGATCCAACTTTCCGTGCTGAAACTGACCATGAAACTGGCGAAACAATTATTGCTGGGATGGGTGAGTTACACTTGGATATCATCGTTGATCGTATGAGACGTGAATTCAATGTTGAAGCTACTGTAGGAGCTCCACAAGTTTCTTATCGTGAAACATTCCGTGGATCTACTAAAGCTGAAGGTAAATTCGTTCGTCAATCTGGTGGTAAAGGTCAATACGGTCACGTATGGATTGAATTCTCACCAAATGATGAAGGAAAAGGTTTTGAGTTTGAAGATGCAATCGTCGGTGGTGTTGTTCCTCGTGAATACATCCCAGCAGTTAAAGCAGGATTAGAAGCTTCATTAGATAACGGTGTTCTTGCTGGTTATCCATTAGTGGATATTAAAGCTAAACTTTATGATGGTTCATACCATGACGTCGACTCAAATGAAACAGCCTTTAAAGTTGCTGCTTCAATGGCGCTTAAAAATGCTTCTAAAAAAGCAAGCCCAGTAATTCTAGAACCAATGATGGCTGTTGAAATTACAGTTCCTGAAGAGTATTTAGGAGATGTAATGGGACATATTTCTGCACGTCGTGGACGTATCGAAGGTTCTGAAGCACGTGGAAACACAACAATCGTTAAAGGTACAATTCCTTTGGCTGAGATGTTTGGTTATGCTACAGCTTTACGTTCTTCAACTCAAGGTCGTGGAACTTTCTCAATGACATTTGATCATTATGAAGATGTTCCTAAATCTATTTCTGAAGAAATTATCAAGAAAAATGGTGGAGCAGCGTAAGCTGTTCTTCCAATCGTTAAGTATTGCTTTTATTAGTAATAATAGGTATACTTTTTACGACTGATGGGATAAATTCAATGTTTTTCTCATCAAAAAAATTAAAACTCAATTCGAGGAGGAAATTACTAAAATGGCAAAAGAAAAATATGATCGTTCAAAACCACACGTTAACATTGGTACTATCGGACACGTTGACCATGGTAAAACAACTTTAACAGCTGCTATTACAACAGTATTAGCTAAAAGAGGATTTAAAAGTACGGCTACAGACTACGCTTCTATCGATGGTGCTCCAGAAGAGCGCGAACGTGGAATCACGATTTCAACATCTCACGTTGAATACGAAACTGAAACTCGTCACTACGCTCACGTAGACTGCCCAGGCCATGCTGACTATGTTAAAAACATGATCACTGGTGCTGCACAAATGGACGGAGCTATCTTAGTAGTATCTGCTGCTGATGGCCCAATGCCTCAAACTCGTGAACATATTCTATTGTCTCGCCAAGTTGGTGTTCCATATATCGTTGTTTTCTTAAACAAAGTTGATATGGTTGATGACGAAGAATTACTAGAATTAGTTGAAATGGAAGTTCGTGATTTGTTATCAGACTACGATTTCCCAGGAGACGACACTCCAGTTATTTCTGGTTCAGCTCTTAAAGCTTTAGAAGGCGTTGAAGAATACGAAGAAAAAATCATGGACTTGATGGAAGCTGTAGATACTTACATTCCAACTCCAGAACGTGATACTGACAAACCATTCATGATGCCAGTTGAGGACGTATTCTCAATTACTGGACGTGGAACAGTTGCTACAGGTCGTGTAGAAACTGGACAAATCAAAGTCGGTGAAGAAGTTGAAATCATCGGAATCCACGAAGCAACAACTAAATCAACCGTAACTGGTGTTGAAATGTTCCGTAAATTGTTAGATTTTGCTCAAGCAGGAGATAACATTGGTGCATTATTACGAGGAGTTGCTCGTGAAGACATCCAACGTGGACAAGTATTAGCTAAACCAGGCTCAATCACTCCACACACAAAATTTACAGGTGAAGTTTATATCTTATCTAAAGAAGAGGGTGGACGTCACACTCCATTCTTCGCAAACTACCGCCCACAATTTTATTTCCGTACAACTGACGTAACTGGTGTTGTTGAGTTACCAGAAGGTACTGAAATGGTTATGCCAGGAGACAACGTTACAATCTCTGTTGACTTGATTGCGCCTATCGCTATCGATCCAGGTACTAAATTCACGATCCGTGAAGGTGGACGTACTGTTGGAGCCGGCGTTGTAGCTTCTATCGAAAAATAATTAATTAATTTTAAAAGCTAGAAGGACTCTGTCAAAGAACAGAGCGTGTTCAGATGAAAAAAGATCGCATCGTTTTCGATGCGGTCTTTTTATATTGTTTTGTATAGCAAATGAAAAAATACAGATAAAGCAACTACATACGCATGTATTTTCATGTAATATAACTAAATAAGATAAGAGCATGAACAAAAAAATAAAATTAAATAACTGAATTTTTGGATAATATTTATTTATAAACATGTTATACTGAAAAGCATCAGAAGATGAGGAGTATGTATAATGAAAAAACCTATAGAATTAGACTGGGCTAACCTAGGATTTAATTACATTAAAACAGATTACCGCTATATCTCATATTGGGATAAAGGAGAATGGGATGACGGCACATTAACCGAGGATAATACTGTCCATATTAGCGAAGGCTCAACTGCCCTACATTATGGTCAAACCGTATTTGAAGGTATGAAAGCTTATCGAGCAAAAGATGGCAGTATTAATTTATTCCGTCCAGAAGAAAATGCTGAACGGATGCAACGCAGTTGTAGAAGGCTTATGATGCCTGTGATTCCAACAGATATATTTATCGAAGCAGTAAAAAAAGTTGTAAAAGCAAATGAAGCGTACATTCCTCCGTATGGTACTGGAGGTTCATTGTATCTTAGGCCCTATATGATTGGTATTGGAGACAATATTGGTGTGAAACCTGCTTCAAATTATTTGTTTTCAATTTTTTGTATGCCGGTAGGAGCTTATTTTAAAAATGGTTTAGTGCCAACAAATTTTTTGGTTTCTGATTATGATCGAGCCGCAGGGAATGGCACAGGATCCTCTAAAGTAGGTGGAAATTATGGTGGGAGTTTACTCCCAGGTAGCGAAGCGCACAAAAGAAACTTTGGTGACGCAATTTATCTTGATCCTATTACTCATACTAAAATAGAAGAAGTAGGAGCAGCTAATTTTTTTGGAATCACAAAAGATAATCAATTTGTCACTCCTATTTCACCATCAATTTTACCAAGTATTACAAAATATTCACTGCTATACTTGGCTAAAGAACGGTTAGGTTTAGAAGTGAAAGAAGAAGACGTCTTTGTTGATCGATTAGACCGTTTTGCAGAAGCGGGAGCTTGCGGTACAGCAGCGGTTATTACTCCTATCGGTGGAATACAATACAAGGATAACTTTCATACCTTCTATAGTGAAACAGAAACTGGACCCATTACAAAAAAATTGTATAAAGAATTGACAGGTATCCAATATGGTGAAGTTAAAGCACCAAAAGGGTGGATCATAAAAGTATAAAATAATAGAATTATAAATAAAAAATGTAAAATTTAGGATTGTTTAAGTAGACAAACATAGCAGAGTAAGTTACGATAAGAGGCGTTGGCAAAAACTTATCGTAACTTTTCATATTAAAAGAAACTTTCTTTCTTCTATAGTAGTATAAAGAATTACCGATAAAAAGATGTTTTTGGTAGAAACATCAAAAGAATAATAAAATAATTAAAAAAAGTCTTGAAATTAAAAGATACATCTTGTATAATTGGACAGGTGCAGATTTCAATCGAGAAATCGTACTGGGTATTTTGAAAGAAAACCAATGGCTATGAAACGAGAGGTTGCGACACACCCGGCCGCTTTGCCACGGCGAGTGTATCGGAAAATTTTCGTGGAGCAAAGTCTAATTTCTAAGACTAGGCGAAGGAGGGAAAATGATGGCAAAACAAAAAATTCGTATCCGTTTAAAAGCGTATGAACATCGCATTTTAGATCAATCAGCGGAGAAAATTGTAGAAACAGCAAAAAGAACTGGTGCTAGCGTGTCTGGACCAATTCCGTTACCGACAGAAAGAAGTCTTTACACTGTGATTCGTGCGACTCACAAATATAAAGATTCTCGTGAGCAATTTGAAATGCTTACACATAAACGTGTAATTGATATCATCAATCCAACACCTAAAACTGTTGATGCGTTAACAAAACTTGATCTACCATCAGGCGTAGATATCGAAATCAAACTTTAATAAAAATATAAAAAATGGAGGTGTACTCATGACCAAAGGAATCTTAGGCAAAAAAGTAGGGATGACACAAGTGTTTACTGAATCAGGCGAATTAATCCCTGTAACAGTTATCGAAGCAACACCAAACGTTGTTTTACAAGTTAAAACAATGGAAAATGATGGATACGAAGCAGTTCAATTGGGTTACCAAGACAAACGCGAAGTATTATCAAACAAACCTGCAAAAGGACATGTAGCAAAAGCAAATACTGCTCCTAAGCGCTTCATTCGTGAATTTGACGATGTCGAGCTTAGTGAATACGAAGTGGGTAAAGAAATTCGTGTTGATAGTTTCAAAGCTGGAGACATCGTTAACGTTACGGGGACAACAAAAGGTAAAGGATTCCAAGGCGTTATCAAACGTCACGGACATAGTCGTGGACCAATGTCTCACGGATCCCGTCACCACCGTCGTCCTGGTTCATTGGGTGACGCTAACGCAGCGCGCGTATTTAAACAAACATTATTACCTGGACGCATGGGTGGAAACCGTATAACAATTCAAAATCTTGAAGTTGTACGTGTAGACGCAGAAAAAAATGTTATCCTTATTAAAGGAAATGTACCAGGAGCTAAAAAATCCTTAATCCAAATTAAATCTGCTTTTGAAAAAGTAGCTAAATAATTAACTAAGAGAGGAGGAACAAGGAATGCCAAAATTAGCATTATACAAACAAGATGGTACTCAAAATGGTGAAGTTACTTTAAACGACGCTATCTTCGGTATCGAACCAAACGAAAACGTTGTGTTTGATGCAATCATCATGCAACGTGCTTCATTAAGACAAGGAAATCATGCAGTTAAAAACCGTAGCGCAGTCTCCGGTGGTGGACGTAAACCATGGCGTCAAAAAGGAACTGGTCGTGCCCGTGCTGGGTCAACTAGATCTCCAATCTGGCGTGGTGGTGGAATTGTCTTCGGACCAACTCCACGTTCATACAGCTACAAACTTCCTAAAAAAGTTCGTCGTTTAGCTATTAAATCTGTTCTTTCTACTAAAGTAATTGATCAAGATTTAATCGTTGTTGACGCATTGAACTTTGATGCACCAAAAACTAAAGAGTTTGCACAAGTGTTAAAAAATCTAAACGTTGATACAAAAGTATTAGTAGTTGTTGAAGACGGTAATGATTTCACAATGTTATCAGCACGTAATCTTCCAGGTGTTACAGTAGTAGCAACTGACAACATTAGTGTATTGGATGTTGTATCTCATAACAAAATGATTTTGACACAAACTGCTCTTACTAAGGTAGAGGAGGTTCTTCAATAATGGATGCACAAGACGTAATCAAGCGCCCGGTTATCACTGAAGCTTCAATGGTAGCCCAAGAGAGCAAAAAATTTACTTTTGAAGTAGATGTTCGCGCTAGTAAAACAGAAGTAAAAAAAGCAGTTGAAGAAATTTTCGAAGTTAAAGTTAAAAATGTAAACATCATGAACGTACGTGGGAAATTAAAACGTATGGGTAAACATGCTGGTTATACAAAAAAACGTCGTAAAGCAATTGTAACATTAACAACTGATTCTAAAGAAATCCAATTTTTCGAAGCGTAATTAAAGCTTTGGAATAATATTCAGGAGGGAAAACACGTGGCGATTAGAAAGTATAAACCTACTACAAACGGTCGTCGTAATATGACTGGTTCAGATTTCGCTGAGATCACTTCAACAACACCTGAAAAGACTTTGTTGGAGTCGAAAAAAAGAAATGCTGGTCGTAACAACGATGGTAAAATTACTGTCCGTCACCGCGGTGGTGGCCATAAACGCAATTACCGTGTGATTGACTTTAAACGTAACAAAGATGGTGTCATGGGAATTGTTAAAACAATCGAATACGATCCAAACCGTTCTGCAAACATTGCATTAGTGCAATACACAGATGGAATTAAAACGTATATCATAGCACCAAAAGGAATTGAAGTTGGACAACATCTTTATTCTGGTGAAGAAGCAGATATCAAGATTGGTAATGCTTTGCCTTTAGCAAACATCCCAGTTGGTACTATTATTCATAACATCGAATTAAAACCTGGAAAAGGTGGACAACTAGTACGTTCAGCCGGAACTAATGCACAAGTGTTAGGCAAAGAAGGCAAATACGTTTTAGTTCGCTTAAACTCAGGCGAAGTTCGCATGATCTTATCAACTTGTCGTGCAACTATTGGTTCAGTGGGTAATGAACAACATGAATTAATCAACATTGGTAAAGCTGGACGTTCACGTTGGTTAGGCAAACGCTCAACTGTACGTGGGTCAGTAATGAACCCGAACGATCACCCTCATGGTGGTGGTGAAGGTAAAGCTCCAATTGGACATGCCGGTCCATTAACTCCATGGGGCAAACCTGCTCTTGGATTTAAAACACGTAATAAAAAAGCTCAATCAGATAAATTTATTGTTCGTAGACGTAAGAAAAAATAATTTGAGTAAATCAGCTTAAGCTGATTTACCACTAGTGGAAAGGAGGTCCAAACATGGGTCGTAGTCTTAAAAAAGGACCTTTTGTAGATGATCACTTGATGAAAAAAATGGACGCATTAGCTAAAAGCGAAAAGAAATCAGTTGTAAAAACTTGGTCTCGTCGTTCAACAATTTTCCCAAGTTTCGTAGGATACACTATTGCTGTCTATGATGGACGCAAACACGTTCCTGTATATGTACAAGAAGACATGGTCGGACACAAATTAGGCGAATTCGCACCAACAAGAACATACCGCGGTCACGCTGTGGATGATAAAAGAACTAGACGTTAATATCGAGGGGAGGATATACTCATGCAAGAACAAATTACAGCAGCTAAAGCTACAGCAAATACTGTTCGTATTGCACCTCGTAAAGTTCGTTTAGTTATCGATCTTATTAGAGGGAAAAGTGTTGGAGAAGCAATTTCAATTTTGAAATTCACTCCACGCGGAGCATCACCAGTAGTTGAAAAAGTGCTTATGTCAGCTATAGCTAATGCAGAACACAACTACGATTTAGATATAGAAAACTTGGTAGTTAGCGAAGCTTACGTTAACGAAGGCGCAACAATGAAACGTTTCCGTCCTCGTGCTAAAGGTTCAGCGGCACCTATCTTGAAACGCACAAGCCATATTACAGTAGTGGTATCAGAGAAAAAGGAGGGGTAATCTGTGGGTCAAAAAATTAATCCAACGGGCCTACGTATAGGCATAATCCGTGATTGGGATGCTAAATGGTATGCAGAAAAAGAATATGCTAACTATTTACATGAAGATCTACGTATCCGTGAATACATTGCTAAAAAACTTAGCGAAGCTTCAATTTCTCAAATTGAAATCGAACGTGCTGCTAATCGTGTAAATGTTTCACTTCATACTGCTAAGCCAGGCATGGTTATCGGTAAAGGTGGTTCTGAAGTTGATTCTCTACGCAAAAAACTAAATGAGCTTACAGGCAAACGTGTCCACATCAATATTGTGGAAATTAAAAACCCTGATTTAGATGCTAAATTAGTTGCCGAAGGCATTGCCCGTCAACTAGAAAGCCGTGTTGCTTTCCGTCGTGCTCAAAAACAAGCAATTCAACGTACAATGCGTTCAGGCGCTAAAGGAATCAAAACAATGGTTTCAGGTCGTTTAAATGGTGCAGATATCGCTCGTAGCGAAACTCACGCTGAAGGATCAGTTCCATTACACACATTGCGTGCCGATATCGACTACGCATGGGAAGAAGCAGATACTACTTATGGTAAATTAGGCATTAAAGTCTGGATTTACCGTGGAGAAATTCTTCCAACAAAAAAGAACGTTGAGAAAGGAGGGAAATAATCATGTTAGTACCTAAACGCGTGAAATTCCGTCGTGAATTTAGAGGTAAAATGCGTGGCGAAGCTAAAGGTGGGAAAGAAGTAACTTTTGGAGACTACGGCTTACAAGCTTTGGATTCACAATGGATTACTAACCGCCAGATCGAAGCAGCACGTATAGCAATGACACGTTATATGAAACGTGGTGGGAAAGTATGGATTAAAATTTTCCCTCATAAATCATACACATCTAAAGCAATCGGAGTACGTATGGGTTCCGGTAAAGGAGCTCCTGAAGGATGGGTAGCACCAGTTAAACGTGGAAAAATCATGTTTGAAGTTGGCGGCGTATCTGAAGAAGTAGCTCGTGAGGCATTACGTTTAGCTTCTCACAAATTACCCGTAAAAACGAAAATTGTAAAACGTATAGAAATTGGTGGTGAATCGAATGAAGGCTAATGAACTTAAAGAGTTATCCACTGCTGAAATGGTTGAAAAAGAGAAAGAATACAAATCTGAACTATTCAACCTGCGATTCCAATTAGCAACAGGTCAATTAGAAAATACTTCTCGTTTAAGTGAAGTTCGCAAATCGATTGCACGCATTAAAACTGCGTTACGTCAAGCTGAGTTACAAAAATAGTTGACTGGCAAAGGAGGTTACCAAGTAATGAATGAAGAACGTAATCAACGTAAAGTTTATCAAGGCCGTGTTGTCTCAGACAAAATGGATAAGACAATTGTTGTCGTAACAGAAACTCAAAAGAGACACAGTAAATATGGTAAACGTGTTAAATATTCTAAAAGATACAAAGCTCATGATGAAAATAATGTAGCCAAAATTGGCGATATCGTAAAAATCATGGAAACTCGTCCATTATCTGCTACTAAACATTTCCGTTTATTAGAAGTTGTACAAGAATCAGTTATTATCTAATTGACTTTAAAGATAAGAAGTCAGTTTTTAGATCCGAAAGGAGGATACTATTGTGATCCAATCAGAATCTCGTTTAAAAGTTGCAGATAATTCAGGAGCACGTGAAGTGCTAGCTATTAAAGTACTTGGCGGTTCAGGCCGTAAGACTGCTAATATTGGTGACGTAATCGTTTGTACCGTGAAGAACGCTACACCAGGCGGCGTTGTCAAAAAAGGCGAAGTTGTTAAAGCTGTTATTGTTCGTACCAAAACTGGCGCACGTCGCTCAGATGGTTCTTACATCAAATTTGACGAAAATGCTTGTGTAATCATTCGTGACGATAAAAGTCCGCGTGGAACACGTATCTTTGGACCTGTTGCACGTGAATTACGTGAGAACAATTTCATGAAAATTATTTCATTAGCACCAGAAGTACTATAATAACCAACCATCCACTATAAGGAGGTGCAAGAAAACATGTACATCAAATCAGGCGATAAAGTTAAAGTGATTACTGGTAAAGATAAAGGAAAAGAAGGCGTAATTTTGAAATCTTTCCCTAAAAAAGACCAAGTAATTGTTGAAGGAATCAACATGGTGAAAAAACACCAAAAACCAAGTCAATTGAATCCACAAGGTGGTATTCTTGAAATTGAAGCTCCAGTTCACGTTTCAAACGTTATGCTAATTGACGCTTCAACTGGCGAGCCAACCCGCGTTGGTTATAAAGTTGAAGAAGGTAAAAAAGTACGTATTTCTAAAAAAACTGGTGAAGTTTTAGATAAATAAACTATAAGGAAGGAGGGACAATCCGAATGAACCGCCTTAAAGAAAAATACTTGAATGAAATTACACCATCAATGATGGAAAAATTTGAATATAAATCAATTATGGAAACGCCAAAAGTTGATAAAATTATTATCAACATGGGTGTCGGTGATGCCGTATCAAATGCTAAAAACCTAGATAAAGCTGTTGATGAATTAACTGCTATTTCTGGACAAAAACCAATGATTACTAAAGCTAAAAAATCAATCGCTGCTTTCCGTTTACGTGAAGGAATGCCGATTGGTACAAAAGTTACTCTACGTGGAGAAAGAATGTACGATTTCTTAGACAAATTAGTTACTGTTTCTCTTCCTCGTGTACGTGACTTCCATGGCGTAAGCAAAAAAGCTTTCGACGGACGTGGGAACTACACTTTAGGAGTTAAAGAACAATTAATCTTCTTAGAAGTTGACTACGATAAAGTAGACAAAGTCCGCGGAATGGATATTGTTATTGTAACTACTGCTAAAACAGATGAAGAATCACGCGAACTTTTAACACAACTTGGAATGCCATTCCAAAAATAAAAAAAGGAGGCGAACTACGTGGCTAAAAAATCAATGATTGCTAAGAACAAACGTCCTGCAAAATACTCAACTCAAGAGTACACTCGTTGCGAACGTTGTGGACGTCCACACTCAGTTTATCGTAAATTTAGACTTTGCCGTATTTGCTTCCGTGAACTTGCCTATAAAGGACAAATTCCCGGCGTGAAGAAAGCAAGCTGGTAAGACGATACTTGCATAAAGGAGGCTAAAAACAAATGGTCATGACAGATCCAATAGCAGATTTTCTAACACGCATTCGTAATGCCAATATGGTACGTCACGAATCACTAGAATTACCTGCTTCAAAAATCAAAAAAGAAATTGCTGAAATCTTAAAACGTGAAGGTTTCATTAAAAATGTTGAATATATGGCAGATGACAAACAAGGTGTTATCCGCGTTTTCTTAAAATACGGAAAAAACAACGAACGTGTTATCACTGGATTGAAACGTATCTCTAAACCAGGTTTGCGTGTTTACGCTAAAGCTGGTGAAGTGCCTAAAGTTCTTAATGGACTAGGTATTGCAATCGTATCAACTTCTGAAGGTATGTTTACAGATAAAGAAGCTAGATCTAAAAATGTTGGTGGAGAAATTATCGCTTACATTTGGTAATATTGATAAATAAACAAGGAGGTGCACAGCTGTGAGCCGTATCGGTAATAAAACAATCACTGTTCCTGAAAACGTAACTGTTACTCGTAATGAGAACGAAGTTACTGTTAAAGGACCAAAAGGTGAGTTGACTCGCTCTTTCAGCCCTGTTATTACAATGACTGTAGATGGTAACGAAATTTCTTTTTCACGTCCTAATGACTTAAAAGAAAATCGTGCGATGCACGGAACAATGCGTGCTAACCTAAACAACATGATTGTTGGAGTAACTGTAGGTTTTGAAAAAGCTTTAGAATTAATTGGTGTAGGGTACCGTGCACAATTACAAGGGAATAAACTTGTAATGAACGTTGGCTACTCTCATCCTGTAGAATTCGATATTGAAGAAGGAATGACTGTTGAAGTTCCTGCCAATACTCGAGTAATCATTAAAGGATCAAGCAAAGAGCGTGTTGGTGAATTAGCTGCGAATATTCGTGCTATTCGTCCGCCAGAACCTTACAAAGGCAAAGGGATTCGTTATGTTGGCGAAATCGTACGTCGTAAAGAAGGTAAAACTGGTAAGTAATTTTAATTACTTAGCTGCTTAAACTAACAAAAAAGATAAAGAGGTGACAATTGTGATTAATAAACCAGACAAAAACAAAGTACGTTTGAAAAGACATTCACGTGTACGTTCTAAAATTTCTGGTACTGCAGAGTGCCCACGTTTAAACGTTTTTCGTTCTAATAAAAATATCTACGCTCAATTAATTGATGACGTAGCGGGTGTGACGCTAGCAAGTGCATCTTCATTAGACAAAAACATCGCAGGTGAAACTACAGCGAGCCAAGCATCAGTTGTTGGAGAAGCTATAGCTAAATCAGCTGTTGAAAAAGGAATTAAAAAAGTAGTCTTTGACCGTGGTGGATACCTTTACCATGGCCGTGTGCAAGCTTTAGCTGAAGCTGCTCGCGAAAATGGACTAGAATTTTAAAAAAAGGAGGAATACCACACATGGTTTACATCGATCCAACACAATTGGACTTAGAAGATCGCGTTGTTTCTATCAACCGCGTAACTAAAGTTGTAAAAGGTGGACGTCGTCTACGCTTTGCTGCATTAGTTGTTGTAGGAGATAAAAACGGACACGTAGGTTTCGGTACTGGTAAAGCTCAAGAAGTTCCAGAAGCTATCCGTAAAGCAATTGAAGACGCTAAAAAGAATCTTATTCAAGTGCCTATGGTAGACACTACGATTCCTCATCAAGTTATCGGACGCTACAGTGGCGGTAACATTTTAATGAAACCTGCTAAAGAAGGTTCTGGAGTATCTGCGGGCGGACCTGTCCGTGCAATCTTAGAACTTGCTGGAGTATCAGACATCACAAGTAAATCTTTAGGCTCAAGCACACCAATCAACATGGTACGTGCAACAGTTGACGGTTTATTACAATTAAAACGCGTTGAAGAAGTTGCAAGACTTCGTAATAAATCTGTAGAAGAAATTCTAGGATAAAAGGAGGACAATAAAAAATGGCTAATTTAGAAATCACTTTAAAACGTAGCGTTATTGGACGTCCTCAAAATCAACGTGATACAGTAAAAGCGTTAGGATTGAAAAAAACTAACAGTTCTGTAGTAAAACCTGCCAATGAAGCTATTAAAGGTATGGTTAAAACAATTTCACATTTAGTTGACGTTAAAGAAGTCTAAAAAAGAACGAAATCTTTTATTGAAGGAGGTGCCCAATCTATATGAAACTTCATGAATTAAAATCTGCCGAAGGTTCTCGTAAAGAACGCAATCGCGTTGGACGTGGATCTTCATCAGGCAATGGTAAAACTTCAGGTCGTGGTCAAAAAGGACAAAACTCACGTTCAGGTGGTGGCGTACGTCTAGGGTTCGAAGGTGGACAAACACCATTGTTCCGTCGTTTACCAAAACGTGGATTTACAAACATTAACCGCAAAGAATATGCAATTGTCAACCTTGAAACATTAAACCGTTTTGAAGATGGTACAGAAGTAACACCAGCAATGTTGGTTGAAACTGGTATCATTAAAGCTGAAAAATCTGGGATTAAAGTTTTGGGTAACGGTCAAGTTGAACGCAAACTAACTGTTAAGGCAAGCAAATTTTCTCAAGCAGCTAAAGAAGCTATTGAAGCTGCTGGTGGTTCAATCGAGGTGATTTAATGTTCACACTGTTGAAGGATGCTTTTCAAGCAAAGGACATTAGGAAAAAAATTCTTTTCACTCTTGGTATTTTAATTATCTTTCGCATAGGGACTCATTTAACGGTTCCTGGCGTAGATGCTTCTGCTTTAAAAGGTCTTGCTGATTCGTCAAATGGCCTATTTAGCTTATTAAATACCTTTGGTGGCGGAGCGTTAAGCAGCTATTCTATTTTTGCTTTAGGTGTTTCTCCATATATCACTGCTTCAATCGTGATTCAACTACTACAAATGGATATCATTCCCAAGTTTGTGGAATGGGCAAAACAAGGTGAAGTAGGCCGTAGAAAATTAAACCAAGTAACGAGATATGTCACAATCGGTTTAGCTTTTGTTCAAGCGATTGGTATCTCTTTTGGATTTAATGCTCTAACGGGTGCAGGATTAATCAAAAATCCAAGCACAACTACTTATCTTTCAATTGCTCTTATTCTCACTGCTGGAACAATGTTGGTTATGTGGATGGGTGAACAAATTACGGTTAAAGGTTTTGGTAATGGAATATCAATGATTATCTTTTCAGGTATCATTGCGAAAATACCATCAGACGTTATGACGTACTACAATACTCAAATCCGCAATGCAGGAGATCAACTTACTGGAGCAATTTTGTTTACAGTAGCCTTATTGCTTGCTATTGCTGCAGTTGTAATTGTAGTTATTTATATCGAAAATGCTAAGCGTAAAATTCCTGTACAGTACTCAAAACGAGCAACTGCTACAAATCAAAGTTCGTTTTTGCCTTTGAAAGTAAATTCGGCTGGAGTTATTCCAGTTATTTTTGCGAGTTCGTTTATTATGACTCCACAAACATTATTAGGGTTCTTTAGTCAGAGCAATGCTGATGCTTCATGGTTTATCATTATGAACAAAATTTTTAACTTGCAAGAACCAACTGGAGCAGCTTTGTATACATTATTGATCGTATTATTCACTTACTTCTATGCATTCATTCAAGTGAATCCTGAAAAAGTAGCTGAAAACTTACAAAAACAAGGTGGTTATATTCCAAGCGTGCGTCCTGGTAAGCCAACACAAAACTTTATCTCAAGCACGTTAACAAACTTGAGTACGGTGGGTGCTGTTTACTTGGGAGTGATTGCATTGCTTCCGATTATTGCCTCCAATTTATGGAATTTACCTTCTTCCCTAGCTCTAGGTGGAACCAGTCTATTAATCGTAGTTGGTGTTGCTTTAGATTCAGTTAGACAATTAGAGGGCCAAATGATTAAACGTAGTTACCAAGGCTTTATACAATAAGAAGAACGTGTTGGGGATTATCCTCAGCACCAATTCTTACATTAGTAGGAGGGAAAATGATGAATCTCATTTTAGTAGGTCTTCCTGGTGCAGGAAAAGGAACACAAGCCGAGAAAATTGTTGACACATACCATGTGCCGCACATTTCAACCGGGGATATGTTTCGTGCTGCTATCAAAAATGAAACTGCCTTAGGAATAGAAGCAAAAACATTTATGGATAAAGGCGAATTAGTACCTGATGAGGTAACAAACGGGATTGTAAAAGAACGTTTGACTGAAGCAGATACAAAAGACGGCTTTTTATTAGATGGTTATCCAAGAACGCTTAACCAAGCGAACGTTTTGGAAGGTATTTTAAAGGATTTAAACAAGAAATTAGATGCCGTTATTTACATTAATGTAAATAAAGATATTTTAATGGAGCGTTTGACTGGACGGATTATCTGTCGTTCATGCGGCGCAACTTATCATAAAGTTTACAACCCGCCAAAGGTTGTTGGAACATGTGATCGTTGTGGTGGACATGAGTTCTATCAAAGAGAAGATGATAAACCTGAAACCGTTGAAAATCGAATAAATGTTAACCTTGAATCAACAAATACTCTAGTAGATTTTTATTCAAAACGCAATGTCTTGCATACCGTTAATGGTGAAGATGATTTTCAAGATGTGTTCAAAGATATTCAAACAATCATTTCTAAGGTTGAATAAAATCAACGACAACTTGATTGTGACTAGTTTTGAGTCGTTTTGAACAATATCTCGCATTAAAGTGGTTAATAGAAGTAAGCATAGCGATAGTCTGCAGCAAACTTGTTACTAAATTAATTTCGTGGTATAATGTGCCAGATGTTGAATTCTCAATGCTGTTATGTTGTGGTATAATTAATAGGTTAAGATGAAACAGAAAAGTGAGGGCTATGGCGCTCACTGTTTATCGCGTTTAAAATGCGAAACACTTTTAAGGAGGTACGAGGCGTGGCGAAAGACGATGTCATTGAAATAGAAGGAACAGTCGTTGAAACTTTGCCGAATGCAATGTTTAAAGTTGAACTTGAAAATGGCCATATTGTATTGGCTCATGTTTCAGGAAAAATTCGGATGCACTACATTAGAATCCTACCTGGAGACAAAGTAACAGTAGAATTGTCCCCATATGATCTAACCCGTGGACGCATTACTTATCGCTTTAAATAATTGTACTCCGTCAATTAAAATGGGAGGTATAATTCATGAAAGTAAGACCATCAGTAAAGAAAATTTGTGACAAATGTAAAGTTATCCGACGTAATGGTCGTGTTATGGTGATTTGCGAAAATCCCAAACACAAACAACGTCAAGGTTAATCAGTTAAATTAACAGGAGGTGTAAATAAATGGCTCGTATTGCTGGTGTAGATATTCCACGTGACAAACGTGTTGTAATTTCTTTAACATATATATTCGGAATCGGTAAAACAACAGCACAAAAAGTTTTAAAAGCTGCTGACGTTTCTGAAGAAATCCGCGTAATCGATTTAACAAATGATCAATTAGATGCTGTTCGTGCAGAAGTTGATAAATTAAAAATCGAAGGTGACCTTCGTCGTGAAGTAAGCCTAAACATTAAACGTTTGCTTGAAATTGGTTCATATAGAGGCATGCGTCACCGTCGTGGTTTACCCGTTCGCGGACAAAACACGAAAAACAACGCACGTACTCGTAAAGGTCCATCTAAATCAATCGCAGGTAAGAAAAAATAATAATTAAGTAAGGAGGTCAACCTTCATGGTAAAAAAAGTTGTACGTAAACGCCGTGTGAAAAAGAATATCGAAAGTGGGGTTGCTCACATTCGTTCTACTTTTAATAACACAATTGTAATGATCACAGATGTTCATGGTAACGCTGTTGCATGGTCTTCTGCTGGAGCTCTAGGTTTCCGTGGATCAAAAAAATCAACACCATTTGCAGCACAAATGGCAGCAGAAGCTGCAGCAAAAGTTTGTATGGAAAATGGGATGAAAACTGTAGAAGTTGCCGTTAAAGGTCCTGGGTCAGGTCGTGAAGCAGCTATCCGTTCTCTACAAGCAACTGGTTTAGAAGTTACTGCAATTCGCGATGTAACGCCTGTTCCACATAATGGATGCCGTCCTCCGAAACGCCGTCGTGTATAATTGAGAGCTATTTCATTTTATGGTTTTACACTCGGTATCATGAACTTCACGTTTTGAAAGGGGTATAGATAGAATGATCGAAATTGAAAAGCCAAGAATCGAAACGATTGAGATCAGCGATGATGCTAAATTTGGCAAATTCGTTGTAGAGCCACTTGAACGCGGTTATGGAACTACGTTAGGAAATTCTCTACGTCGTATCTTGTTGTCTTCTCTACCGGGAGCAGCAGTAACCACTATTCAAATCGATGGTATTTTACATGAATTTTCAGCTGTTGATGGTGTTCTTGAAGATGTAACGTCAATCATTTTGAATGTAAAAAAACTTGCACTCAAGTTATATTCTGGTGAAGATAAAACGATTGAAATCGATGTAAAAGGTCCTGCAATTGTAACAGCAGCCGATATCATTTATGATAGCGATGTTGAAATACTAAACCCTGATTTGTACATTTGTACAGTAGCCGAAGGTGCACGTTTCCACGTACGCATGACAGCTAAAACAGGCAGAGGTTACTCAAGAGCGGAACACAATAAACCAGATGATATGCCTATCGGTGTATTGCCAGTCGATTCGATTTACACCCCAGTTAGTCGTGTAAACTACCAAGTAGAAAACGCACGAGTGGGTCAGAAAGATATTTTTGACAAATTAACACTTGATGTTTGGGCAGATGGTTCAATTAGTCCTGAAGAAGCTGTAAGTCTTGCAGCTAAAATAATGACAGAACACTTGAATATCTTTGTAAATCTAACAGATGAAGCTCGCAAAGCTGAAATTATGGTAGAAAAAGAAGAGACTCATAAAGAAAAAATGCTTGAAATGACAATTGAAGAACTAGATTTATCTGTTCGTTCATACAACTGTTTGAAACGTGCTGGTATTAATTCTGTTCAAGAGTTGACTGATAAGTCTGAAGCTGAAATGATTAAAGTACGCAATCTAGGACGTAAATCACTTGAAGAAGTTAAGTATAAATTAGCTGAACTTAATTTAAGTTTACGCCAAGACGATTAGTACTGTAACAAGGGAGGAAAATCAAAATGGGTTACCGTAAATTAGGCCGTACAAGCTCACAACGTAAAGCAATGTTACGTGATTTAACATCTGATTTAATCATTAACGAACGTATTGTAACAACTGAAGCACGTGCTAAAGAAGTTCGCAAAACAACCGAAAAAATGATTACTTTAGGCAAAAAAGGCGACTTGCATGCACGCCGTCAAGCAGCAGCTTACATTCGTAATGAAGTAGCAGCTATTAAAGAAGAAGACGATGCTGTTGTTATCCAATCTGCTTTACAAAAATTATTTAGTGATATCGCACCTCGTTACGCTGAGCGTCAAGGTGGATACACACGTATTATGAAAACAGAACCACGTCGTGGCGATGCTGCACCAATGGTTATTATTGAATTAGTTTAATTTCAGACAACGTTGGTTGACTTCGGTCAATACAATTAGTAGTTCTTAATTATACAACATTCAAACAAGGTTTACTTTTTTGATGTATGTAAAGAGTGTTACGATGATGGAAATACTAAGTTTTTCCAAGTCTAGCTCGAAACTTCTCTTAGGTGGAAATGGGTTTCATTTAAGAGAGGTAAATTCATCGAGTAAAGTGATTTTTTTTGTCTTAAAACAGGCAACAAATAATTGGGGTTGTCCCTTTATTTGTTGCCTGTTTTAGTATATAAAATGAAATGGTAGAATAAACTTATTCTAACCGATTGCTTTATACTACTGAGAATGGAACTGGAGAATAACCTACATTGCACCAGGCATAATTTTTTGATAGTCTTATAGAGACTCGAAATTAATGAGAACGTGAGGAATGCCCAATGGATAAAATCATAACATTAAAAAATATTTCATATCAATACCATACAACGGATACCAGACCGGCTTTAAATAATATTTCTCTTTCTATAGAGGCTGGGGAATGGGTCGCAATTATTGGACATAACGGATCTGGAAAATCTACTCTGGCAAAAACAATCAATGGGTTGATTGCTCCTAATCAGGGTGAAGTAACTGTTGGTGGGTTAGTTTTAAGCGAGCAAAACATTTGGGAAATCAGAAAATTAGTTGGAATGGTCTTTCAAAATCCTGATAATCAATTTGTTGGCTCAACCGTACAAGATGATGTCGCTTTTGGATTAGAAAATCAAGGTATTCCAAGAGACGAGATGATTCAACGTGTCTTTGACGCGATTGAACGAGTAAAAATGACTGAATTTATGGAAAAGGAACCAGCTAGGTTATCTGGAGGACAAAAACAACGCGCGGCAATTGCTGGTGTGGTTGCATTGCGTCCAGCTATTATTATTTTAGATGAAGCTACCAGTATGCTTGATCCACAAGGCCGACAAGAAGTTCTATCTACTGTTAAAGCGATTAAAGAAAAAGCTAATCTAACGGTGATTTCGATTACTCATGATATTGATGAAGCAGCAAATGCTAATCGAGTAATCGTTATAAAAAATGGAGAATTGGTACAAGAAGGAACGCCGGAAGAAATTTTTGCGTCTGGTGAAAAATTAATTGAAATGGGGTTGGATTTACCTTTTCCTGAAAAGTTAAAGTTATCCTTAAAGGAACGCGGTATTGATGTACCAGCGGAATACCTGACAGAAGAAGGGATGGTGGACTGGCTATGGACATTATTTTCGAAAAAGTAGGCTTTACCTATCAAAAAGGGACGCCTTTTGAAAACCGTGCTCTTTATGATATTGATATGGTCATAAAAGAAGGAAGTTTTACCGCTTTAGTTGGGCATACAGGCAGTGGGAAATCGACTGTTTTGCAGCATTTAAATGCTTTAATGAAACCAACAGAAGGTACGGTGACAATAGGTGACCGGGTTATTAGATCAGAAACCAATAATAAAAACCTTAAATCTATTCGCAGACAGGTCGGCATCGTTTTTCAATTTCCAGAGGCTCAATTATTTGAAGAAACGGTTGCAAAAGATATTGCTTTTGGCCCGAAAAACTTTGGCGTTTCTGAAAAAGAAGCGATGGAACTTGCTGAAAAAATGCTTCCGTTAGTAGGATTAGATGAAAGTTTTATGGAACGTTCGCCATTCGATTTGTCTGGCGGACAAATGCGTCGAGTTGCGATTGCAGGTGTATTAGCAATGGAGCCGCAGACTCTCGTCTTAGATGAACCAACTGCTGGATTAGATCCACAAGGCCGTAAAGAGATGATGGATATGTTCTATCGTTTGCATAAAGAAAAGGGTTTAACCATTGTTTTAGTAACTCATCTAATGGATGATGTAGCTGACTATGCAGATCACATGATTATTTTAGAAAAAGGAACGGTTGTTAAAGAAGGAACACCACGCGAAATTTTCCGAGATGAAGAGTGGTTAAAAGCAAAGCAGTTAGGCGTACCTTCAGCTGTATCCTTTAGCAATCGGTTAGATGCGAAATTGGGTGTACTGGGTACTCATCCGTCGTTGACAGCTACCGAGTTAGCGAATTCAATTGCTGAACGCGTTAAAGCGTTAAAAGCAGGTGAAGTCAAATGATGGATAAATTGATTTTTGGTCGTTATATCCCTGGCGATTCTTTGATCCATAAACTAGATCCAAGAGCTAAGTTAATGGGCAGTATGTATTTTATCGGTATCATTTTTTTAGCCAACAATTGGCAAGCTTATACGTTATTATTTCTCTTTACCATGTTTGTTATTCTATTATCTAAAATAAAATTAAGCTTTTTTATTAATGGTGTTAAACCACTCATTTGGTTGATTTTATTTACGGTAATCTTACAAGTCTTGTTTACAGGCGGAGGAACAGTTTATTTTTCATGGGGTCCAATCACAGTGTCTCAAGAAGGCATATTAAACGGCGTGTATATCTTTTGTCGGTTCGTGCTAATAATATTCATGTCAACCCTATTAACGCTGACAACTATGCCTCTTTCACTAACAGATGCCATTGAGTTCTTGTTGCGTCCCTTATTGGCGTTGAAAGTACCTGTTTATGAAATTGCTTTGATGTTATCGATTGCTTTAAGGTTTGTTCCAACATTAATGGATGAAACAGAAAAAATAATGAATGCGCAACGTGCGCGAGGAGTAGACTTTGGAGAAGGCAATGTTTTTCAACAAATGAAAGCCATTGTTCCGTTATTGATTCCTTTGTTTGTCAGCTCATTTAATCGTGCCGAAGAACTAGCAACGGCAATGGAAGCTCGTGGGTACCAAGGTGGTGAAGGCCGAAGCAAATACCGTTTGTTGAAATGGGAGACGCGTGACACGTTTGTTATCGTCGCTTATGCTCTTTTAACTGTTGCCTTAATCTTTTTAAGAAAATAAAGCAGGCATAAAGACTTGTTCATTAATCAGTCGAACAGTCTTTTTCTGTTTTTAAGAATAAATTAAACCCTTAGGAGTTAGATGAAAATGGAAAAAAAACGCTATAAAATAATCATTCAATACGATGGAACGAATTTTAATGGCTTTCAAATTCAACCTAAAGGGCGTACTGTTCAAGGTGAAATTCAGAGAGTGTTAAAAATTATGTCTAAAGGAATAGACATTAAGATACACGGATCGGGTAGAACTGATTCAGGTGTTCATGCACTAGGACAAGTGATTCATTTCGATTACCCTTTTCCTATGCCAGTCGAAAATATGCAACGAGCCATGAATAGTTTGACAACTGATGAAATTGAAGTTTGTGCTGTTGAAATCGTGAACCCCAACTTTCACGCACGGTATCTAACAACTGGTAAAAAATACATGTATCGAGTGGATACGAATGAAAATACGAATCCTTTTAAACGTTTATATGCAAAGCACCACGAATACCCTATTAACTTGCCAGTTTTAAAACAAGCCTTAAAAGATATTGAAGGCACACATGACTTTTCCAGTTTTTGTGCGACAAATAGTGGACGCGAAAATAAAGTGAGGACTATTTACGAAGCTAGTGTGGTCGAAGATAAAGAAAATGGGGAACTCATTTTTACGTTTAGAGGAAATGGCTTTTTATATAATATGGTTCGCATTTTTATTGGGACATTGCTTCAAATTGCTAACGGTCGACGTCCGGCTGATGATATGAAGCGTTTGTTGGACGTTAAAGATCGTCGTCAAGCTGGTCCAACGGCATCCCCACAAGGGCTATATTTGGTTGAAGTCTTTTACGATAATGAAAAAGCGACTAAAGGCACGGCTTTTGAAACGATAGCTCCTGCTAGAACGGAGAGGTCTAATGACAGTTCTGATAAGACCAAGTCTTTGGTCTGATTATTCTGATTTGATTGCTATTGAAAATCAATTATGGAATGAAAGCAATACTCCACAAATTATCACTTATTCAACACCAGCAGAGTATAGGATACAGTTTCCTGTTGGAACCCATTTAGTAGCCTTTAGCGAGTCAAAGGGAAAAGTTGTTGGATTCATCGGTTTTCATCCTCCGACTCATTTACAGGCCCATAAACGAACGTGGACGGTTGACATAGGTGTAGATCCGATGATGCAAAGTAGTGGAGTAGGTAAAAAATTAATAGATGCTGTCAAAGAAGAAGCAGCTAAACAAAGCATTCATAAATTAAGTCTACGCGTATTAGGAACCAATCAGCGTGCGGTACGTTTTTATCAAAAAAATGGTTTCATTATTGAAGGGATTTTAAAAGAAGAATTCTGGATGAGGAACCAATTTGTTGACGATATTTTGATGGGTTTTTATTTTGGGAAATAGATCGAATCTGTTAGTATAACAAATTCGATAGGAGAATAAAGATGAATAAAAAAGTCATGCTCTTTTTTGCCGCAGCATTTGTTTTAGGAGGTTGTGGCACACAAACAACTGAAGAACCAATGGTAGAGTCTTCTGATTCAGTAGCTCAATCGAGTGAAGAAGGTATGACAGAAAGTATAGCTGTTGGAAGTTCAGCAGGAATAGAATTAGCTACTCAAGATGATGAAGATAGGGCCTCCTGTTAGCGAAGCAGTAGGCAAGGCTGAAAAAGTGACAGGTATTAATCCATATGAAGAGTTAATTTACGCAAAAGAGACGGTTGATTTATCTAGCTATGAAAATCAATTATTAACAGACAATCAAGGAACACGTGTGAGGCTGTTTTCAAAAGACAATGAACAAAGCTATAAAACGGTTTATGTAAAGAATAACAACTGGTTAAAAGTGATTAATCTAGAAGCAGATAAGTTACTGTTAAATGAAAAAAACAAGTAGGTAAAAAAAAAATAAAGAAAAGCATCTGGAAACATTGACAACTATCTTTTTAAACGGTAAAATGTTAGGTGGTATTGTTTGCCCCACATAATGAGCCCCGGAAACTTATAGTGTGCAACAAACAAACAGATAAGAATATGGAGGAATAAAACGTGCGTACAACTTATATGGCTAAACCTAGCGAAGTAGAACGTAAATGGTATGTGGTAGACGCAACTGATATCCCAATGGGACGTTTGTCTACTGTAGTAGCATCTATTCTACGCGGTAAAAATAAACCAACTTTCACACCCCACATTGATACTGGTGACTTTGTGATTGTTATTAATGCAGAAAAAATCAAATTAACTGGTAAAAAAGCAACAGACAAAATTTATTATCACCACACTGGCTTCATTGGTGGTTTGAAGCAAGTCTCTGCTGGAGAATTGCGCTCTAACAACCCTCGTAAATTGATTGAAATGTCAGTTAAAGGCATGTTACCTAAAAATACTTTAGGCCGTGCACAAGGCATGAAATTACACGTTTACGCTGGTACAGAACACACTCACCAGGCACAACAACCAGAAGTATTAGATATTACTAACCTAATTTAAGGAGGGAAATTCTTTGGCACAAGTACAATATACCGGCACAGGCCGTCGTAAAAATTCAACAGCTCGAGTACGTTTAGTACCCGGAACTGGTAAAATCATCATGAACAAAAAAGACATTACTGAATACATGCCTTTCCCATATCTTTATGTAATCGTTAAACAACCTTTAGCAGTTACAGAAACTATGGAAAACTATGACATTCACGTAAACGTAAATGGCGGTGGATACACTGGACAAGCTGGCGCTACACGTCATGGTATCGCTCGCGCGTTGCTACAAGTAGATCCAGATTTCCGTGCTCCTTTAAAAGCTGCAGGCCTATTAACACGTGACCCACGTATGGTTGAACGTAAAAAACCAGGTCTTAAAAAAGCTCGTAAAGCTTCACAATTCTCAAAACGTTAATTCGTTATTATATCAACGTTTCAAGACGCTTTCCAAGAAATTGGAAGGTGTCTTTTTTTGCTGTAATTGTTTATCCTAAAACTAAAAAAGTTCATTCAACATTAGGTTGAATGAACTTCATAAAGTGACTCTATTTTCTTATGATTTAGGGACAGCCAATACCAGTTTGACGAAAAGACATAACGTCTTAGCATAAACTCTAATCATCAAAGATTAGCTTATTTTTGTATGTTATTCCTTAATTCCTGAAATGACACGACGGACTTTAGAAATAGAATCTTCCGATTTCTCTTGATTGAAGAACCGGAAGATGACATATAGTGAGTCGATAATACTTAATTGCGCGATACGAGATGCCAATGCTTCAGAACGAAATTCCGTTTCTTCAGAGATTGAAATGAAGACAACATCTCCAAGTTTAGCTAAAGGCGAATTCGCTTGACTCGTTATAACGATAATTTTAGCACCAGATTCTTTTGCGATTTTGGCGATACATATCGTTTCTTTGGATCTCCCCGTATGAGAAACAATGATAGCGCAGTCATTATTCGTTAATAAGGAAACTTCCATTAACTGAATGTGGTAATCCGTACTATGAAGAACAGTAATAGAAGAGCGCAAGAATTTATGATAGGCATCTGCGGCTACAATCTCAGAACCTCCAACACCAAAAAAGAATAAGCGATTGGAATTATTAATCATATTTCCTGCTTGTTTTAAATCTTGTTCTTTTAACAATTTTCTGGTATCAGTCAACGTTGAAATGTTAGAATCAAAAACCTTTTGTGCCATGGTTAACTCGGTATCATCTTTTTGAATATTTTCATGAATGGAGAACGCGGATAAATCATTTTCTTGAATCAACATGGCTATTTTGAAATTTTTAAATCCGTTAAAGCCAAGTTTTTTTGTGAATTGAAAGAAAGTAGAATCTGCAATTTCTAGCTCATTTGCTAAATCACTAATAGAACTATGAGCGACTTTACTGGGGTTTTCTAAGATGTAATCTGCGATTGCTTGTTCTTTTGGACTAAAATCATTGTACATCGTTTTAATTTGTAATCGGATTGAGACAGCCATAAATGATCCTCCTTGAGACAATAATTCATCTCTTTTTTGCTAGTTTTAAAGATACAGTATTTCTAGAAAAAAAGCAAAAATGTTTATTTTTTTTTGTGCTGTACAGGTTAGTAAAAATTTGAGGAGTTATCATAGAACGGGTATTCGTAGTTTTTCTAGAGTTGGATAGATCTTTGGTAGAAATAAAAAAAGGATTTATTTATGTAAATTAAAAATCTGGAATGACTCTTTAAAAAAATTAGAAAATATAGTTTAAACATATTTTTTTGAAAATTGCCTGTAAAAGAAGATGTATTGGTTATTCGTTGTCGAATGTAGGAGGATGATGTTTTTTTTAAAAGCAATAAAAAAAACTTTTGTTTTAGATGTTGACATAAAAAAAATATTTTTTGTATAATTGGATTATAAAGATTGGAGGCGTTATCATGGAGGTTGGTATAATTGGTTTAGGCAAAATGGGCTCAAATCTAGCATTCAACCTAAAAGATCATAAGTATGATGTAAAAGGGATGGATATGTCAGAAGAAGCTTTGAACAGTGCAATGAAAGGGGGGATAAATACGTTTCAAACAGTCGATGAGCTGCTTGCTTCGTTCAAAGGCAAACGAGTAATCTGGATGATGCTACCAGCGGGGAATCCGACGGAAAGTGTGCTGGATTATTTACTCCCATTATTAGCGCCACAAGATATCGTTATTGAAGGTGGAAATTCAAATTATAAAGATTCGATCCGTCGTTCAGAAAAATTCGCGAAAAAAGAGATTAGCTATTTTGATTGTGGAACATCGGGTGGGATTTCAGGAGCACGTAAAGATGCTTGCTTGATGATTGGTGGCGACAAGGAAGTTTTCGAATCAATCGAACAACTGTTTAAAGATATCTCGATTGAGAGCGGATACTTGTATTCAGGAGCTTCCGGCAGTGGACATTTTCTGAAAATGGTACACAACGGGATTGAATATGGCATGATGCAGGCAATCGGTGAAGGATTCCAAATTGTAGAAAAAAGTGATTTCGATTTTGATTTAGCTGAAGTCGCTCGTGTGTGGAATCATGGATCAGTTATTCGTAGTTGGCTCATGGAAATCGCCGAAATTCAATTTAGAAGTAGTCCACGTTTAGAAGATTATCGTGGTAAGGTAGCAGCTTCTGGGGAAGCCAAATGGGCGGTTGAAACGGCTTTAGAGATGGGCATACCAGTACCAACCATTGCGTTGAGTTTGTTTATGAGGAACTTATCACAAGAAGAAGATAATTTTTCTGTAAAAGTGGTTTCTGCATTGCGCAATGGATTTGGCGGGCACGAAGTAGTAAAAAAGGATTAAAAGGAGCTTTTAAGATGTCAAAATATAATATCGCAATTGTCAATTCAAGTAGTTTTGGGAAAATTTTCCCAGAACATATAAAACAGCTTGAAAAGTTGGGGTCGGTCAAACACTTTACTGTTGACGGAGATATCAATGGACGAGATTTAGCGGAAATTCTTCATGGATATAATATTATTATAGTTAGCGTTACGCCATTTTTTACAAAAGATTTTTTTGATTATAAAGATGAACTTATTTTAATTAGCAGACATGGGATTGGCTACAATAATATTGATATTGAAGCGGCAAAGAAAAATGATACTCTCGTTACAATTATTCCAGCACTTGTAGAAAGAGACGCAGTTGCAGAAAATAATGTAACCAATTTATTGGCTCTTCTACGTTGTACAACGGAAGCGGATTCAAGAGTGAGAGAGGGGCATTGGACAGACAGAGCTCAATTTGTTGGAAGAACCTTGTTTAACAAAACAGTTGGCGTCATTGGGGTGGGAAATACTGGAAGTTGTGTTGTAGAAATTCTTCGTAATGGTTTTCGCTGCGAAGTGCTAGCGTATGATCCATACAAATCTGCGATGCACATTAAAAGTCATGGAGCGAAAAAAGTGGGACTGGATCAACTACTAGAGTCGTCAGATATTATTTGTCTGTGTGCGAACCTAACAGATGAAAACTATCACATGATTTCTACGAAAGAGATTGAAATGATGAAAGATAATGTTTACCTCTCCAACAGTGCACGAGGCGCCTTAGTCGATGAAAAAGCGATTGTGAGTGGTTTGAGTTCAGGTAAAATTGCTGGTTTTGCAACAGACGTTTTAGAAGAAGAACCTGGAGATAAAAATCATCCTTACCTATCTTTTAAGAATGTTGTGATGACACCGCATACTTCCGCATACACAATGGAATGCTTGGAAGAAATGGGAAATAAATGTGTCCGTGATGTTGAGAACGTTGTTGAAGGAAAACTACCTGAACGAGCTGTACAGGAACATAGCAAGTACCTTATCTAAAAAGGGAAGTTAAAATCATGTTGGATGATTTAAAAGTAAAAGTAGGCCCAGAATTTTATCGTTATCACATTGGTGCAATTGATTTTGTACCTGATGTACTAACAGAATATACTGCAAAAAATATACTAATTGTTCATGGAACAGTTTCTTGGGAGAAGGCACAGCCAAAACTCAGTTTTTTACAAGATAGCCGCTATACATTATCTTATCATCAATATACTGGCGAGTGCAGTTATTATGGTGCAGATAAAATAGTTGAAATGGTGAAAGAAAAAAAAATTGACTTCATTATTGGAGTCGGTGGGGGAAAATTAGTAGATTTGGTCGGATATGCGGCACATGTAGCTAATGTGAATTTTGGTGTGATTCCTACCTTGGCCAGTAATTGCGCTCCATGGACACCACTTTCAGTCATGTACAAAGAAAGTGGAGAATCTGAGGGGAAAACAGAACATTACTTACGGCAAGCATCATTTTTTATTACCGATCCTGAATTGGTAATTGATTCACCGGTTGAATACTTCATTGCAGGTTTAGCAGATACGCTAGCTAAGTGGTATGAATCTGACTCAATACTGAAGCAGGAGCATTTACAAAATGAACCGTTCTTGCAAATGGCGAGTTATACTTCACAATTATGCAAAGATGCAATCACTAGTAACTCCACTAAAGCAATCGCTGATATGAAAAAATTAGAAGTCAGCGAAGAATTTGTTCATCTATCTGAAATTATTTTTGCTGTTTCTGGTTTAGTTGGAGGGCTAGGCGATAAATATGCAAGAAATGCTGCAGCTCATGCTATGCATGATGCTATGAGCAAATATATTGCTGAAAGTCATCATTTTCTTCACGGTGAAAAAGTCGCATATGGTATTTTTTACCAATTAGCGATCGAAAAAAAATGGGAAACAATAGATCAATTGTTACCGCTTTATCAACAATTAAATTTACCAACATCTTTACACCAGATGGGTATTTTCCCAAAAGATGAGATGATTCTTGAGCAAATAGTTCAATTCATTGATTCAAAGGAAAAAGTTCACCTAATACCAGTACCGATTACGAAAGATTTATTACTAAATTCAATTTTCGAATTAGAAAAATACATTAATAAGATTTAGGAGGAGGATATATGGAAACTTTAAGTATAACACAAAGTTTGATAATTGCTTTATGGACTGCGGCCGTAATGTCAAGATGGTTAGGAGGAGGGGCAACATTAACGCTGCGTTTCTCTCCATTGATGACAGGGCTTGTTGTAGGTATTGTAATGGGTGAAGTTGCACAAGCAATGATTGTAACGGCAGCGTTGCAATTAATTTATATGGGTATCTTCTCGCCAGGCGGAACCATGCCGGCGGAACCATCTATTGCAGCAGCGATTGCTGTACCGGTAGCTTTACTAGGGAATCTTCAACCAGAAGCAGCAATAGCAGTAGCTGTTCCCGTAGGCCTGTTAGGAAGTTATTTATACCAATTCCGTTTCTTTATCAATACTTTTTTAGGTAAATACACAGATAGAGCCGTAGAGAAATTGAATTCAAAAGCTATTTCTCGCTCAATCATTCTCTATCCAACGGTAGCATCATTTTTGCTATTTACACCATTAGTATTTTTTGCTCTTTATTTAGGGGCACCAATTATCGCAGATCTTATTGTAGCGCTTGAAGGAACTGTAGTTATTCATATTTTAGAAGTTGTCGGCGGAGGGTTGGCAGCAATCGGTATCGCAACAACAGTTTATGTTATTGGACGAAAAGATTACATGGTATTCTTCTTCCTTGCATATTTCATGAGTGTTATACTACAACCACTAGAAATCACAATGGTTGCGTATGCAGTCTTCGGCGTAATTTTCGCACTGATTTTTGTTAAATCTCAAAAAGCGACTAATGAGCAAGTAGCAAATAGCAGTACAGGAAGCGGAAATGCTTCTTTTGCAGACGATGAAGATTATGATGATGGATTCTAATTCACGAGGAGGGAATAAAATGACAGAAATATCAAAAAATAAAAGCCTTGCACCAGAAGAAATTACAAGAAAAGACGTAACTAAAGCCTATCTGAGATGGCATTTTTCAAACGAAATCCCCCATTCATTTGAACGTTATTTGGCTCCATCATTACTGTATGCAATGATGCCCATTTTGAAAAAATTATATAAAGATGATGATGCACTAAAAGCAGCATATAAACGTCAATTACTATTCTTCAATACCCAACTTAGTTGGGGGGGCGGTGTTATCACCGGATTAATGTCTTCCATGGAACAGCAACGTGCTGAGGAAGAAAGTGAGAATAAAGAAATCTTAATGCAAGATGATTTGTTATATAACACAAAGGCTGGTTTGATGGGTGCTCTAGCAGGAATTGGAGATGCAATTGACTCAGGTACGGTTCAATATATTTTTATTGCAATCGCAATTCCATGGGCTCAACAAGGAAATCCTTTAGGTGCGATATTCCCATTTGTAGCTTTTGCACTTTACCAAGTTATTTTAGGGTTATTCTTCGCACGACAATCTTTTACAATGGGTCGCAGTGCTGCAGGATTAATGCAAAGTACAGGTATCCAAACAGCAATTGAAACTCTTTCAGTTTTAGGGCTGTTCATGATGGGGATCTTAGCTGGTAACTATGTAAAAGTCTCTTCTTCGTTATCATTTGATATTTCTGGTAAAGAGTTTATTGTTCAAGATGTCCTTGATCAAGTTATTCCAGGTATATTGCCATTAACAGTCGTAATGGGTATATATTGGTTCTATAAAAAGAAAGGGCTGAAAGTAACTCAAGCTTTGTTATGGCTAACAGGGATTTTGATTGTTTTAGCTGGTGTCGGAATCTTATAATTTAGAAAAGGATGTGTCCAATAATGGGGGAAGTAAATTTAGCACGTGTAGATGAACGTTTGATTCACGGACAAGTAATGATGACATTATCACAAAAAGAGGGAATAAATTCCATTTTTGTTGTAGATGAAGTAGTTGCAAAAGATAAATTTATGCGAGAATTATATAAGAACGCTGGAGGCCGTACAGGACAAAAAACAGTTGTCATTACGCCAGAAAAAGCTGAGTTATATTGGGATGAATATAAATTTAAAGACTACAGTTGTATTTTGATTACAAAAACAATAAGCGTTATCTATGACTTAGTTAAACACGGTGTTCCGATGAAAGAATTAAATATTGGTGGAATTGCGCAAAAAGATCCGGAGAAAGATGTTTTTGTAACGAAATCTGTTTACTTAAATAAATCTGATGCTGAAAAACTGAAAGAATTAAATGAGCAGTATGGCGTGCAAGATATTTATTTCCAAGCCACACCATCTTCATCAAAAACAAGCTTAAAAGATGTCTTAAAACAATTTGGTTTATAAAATAATTTTCGTCATTGAAGTAGGTATTGAAAAATACCTACTTTTCTCTAAAGAGAAAATAGTGAATAGGATAGGCGGTAAATAATATGCAGCAAAATGAAAAATTTAAAGATTGGCTGTTTCGATATCAGTATATTTATCGTGTGCGCAACACGGAGAAGAGTAAAAGTCGATTTCTTTCAGCATTAGTGATGGATATTTCTGAAATGCGAGAAGATATACAAGTAATTGAATACAATCGGCACAAAAAATATGCTTCGAGGAACGTTTATGTTGGGGATATCGAAAAAGCAGATCAAATCATTTGCACCTATTATGACACGCCTCCTAAAAACTATGGTTCTTATGAATTATTTAATCTAGAAGAACAGAGAAAACGAACCACTATTTTTATTTTAGTTAGCTCTATCTTGATGATTCTAGTAGGCATTATTGGTACATTTATTTATATGCAATATGAAGCGAGTGGACTTAACGTAACACCTTTTCGGACAGTATTTATTTTTCTTACATTCGGTATCTATTTCTTTTTATTAGGTAAGATTACAAAAGGATTGCCAAATCGAAAGACGTTGATTCGAAATACTTCGTCTGTTCTTGCTTTATTAGAAATAATTAGTGAATCAAAAGATGAAAGAACGGCCTTTGCTTTTATAGATGAAGGAAGTTTTGGAGAAGCCGGTCTAGAAGCATTATCTCATAAAAAGCAAGCAAAGATTTTTATGTTAGATAGTGTAGGATCAGATGCACCGCTACATGTCTCAGGGAACGATTTTTCTAAGACGAAAGGAACAGAATTAAAGATTGATCATCCGTTATCGAACCAAAGTATTAACTATATCTTTAGTGCAAGAACGTTAGAAAAAGAACAAAAAACTAGTTTTTATTTGGACAAGTCGGATTTAAAACAAAAAAAATTAAATATGCAAAATTTAACAAAAGTTGTGAGATTATTTAAGTAAGTAGTCATTAGACGACTTAGTATAGTCGTCTAATGTATAAAAAATAACCTATTTTCTTAAACAATATTCTACAATATAAGGAGGATTATCAATGCTAGGAATTGTCATTGCAACACACGGTAAATTAAGTGATGGACTGAAAGATTCAGCAGAAGTGATCATGGGTGAAACGAATAATATTGAAACTGTGAACTTGAATGCAGGAGATGACGTGCAGGGTTTAGGTGCAAAAATTAAAGTAGCCATTCATGAAGTTGATAAGGGCGAAGGTGTCATCGTGTTAGTAGATCTAGTGAGTGCTAGCCCATATAATCAAGCAGTTATTGTAACAAATGCTTTGGATAAAGAACTGCAAGAGTCGATTTACATTATTGGTGGGGCTAATCTACCAATGTTACTAGAAACAATTAACCATCAAATTTTATCAACACCAGTGGAAAAAATTGCTGAAGCTGTAATCAAACAAGGGACGGATAGTCTCAATGTTTGGCACATATCAATGGTAAATGATGAAGACCAAGATGACGATGATTTTTAATGGAAGGAGAGAGATATGATGAAATGGGGATTTAGATGGTATGGCGAAGAGGGGGACACAATCCCACTAGAGAATGTCCAACAAATACCAGGAATAAATGGGATTGTAGGCACGCTGTTGAACAAACTACCCGGAGACGTGTGGGAAGTTTCTGAAATTCAAGAGTTAAAAAAATCCGTTGAAAAGAAAAATTTAGAATTTTTAGGGATTGAAAGTGTAGCAGTTCATGATGCAATAAAAGCAGGTACACCTGACCGAGATAAATATATTGATAATTATATTCAAACAATTAAGAACTTATCTGAATGCGGTGTTCAGATGATTTGCTATAGCTTTAAGCCAATTTTCGGTTGGGCTAAAACAGATTTATTTTATGAGAACAGCGATGGCAGTTTCTCACTTGTTTATGATCAAGCTGTCGTGGACAACATGGAAGCGAGTGATATGTTTAAACTGATTCATAGCCAATCAAAAGGATTTAGCTTGCCTGGTTGGGAAGAAGAGCGCTTAAATAAATTCGGCAGTTTGGTAGAAATGTATGAAGGCGTAACGGAAGAAATATTATTTGATAATTTAACCTATTTCTTGCAAAAAATAATTCCAGTATGTGAAGAAATGGATGTCAAGATGGCCATTCACCCGGATGATCCACCCTTTGAAATATTTGGGTTCCCTCGCATTACGAAGGATTTAAAAGATCTGAAAAAAATCCTTAGTATTGTAGACTCTCCATATAATGGAATCACTATGTGTACAGGTTCCCTTGGAGCAAATCCAGCAAATGATTTGGTTGAGATTATTCATGAAGTTGGAGATAGAATTAATTTTGTACATTTCCGTAATGTTAAATTTTTAGGTGAACGTCACTTCAAAGAATCAGCACATTTAAGTACTGAAGGATCATTGGATATGTATGCTATTATGAAAGCTTTAATAGATGTTGGTTTTGACGGAGTTATTCGTCCAGATCATGGCCGTACCATTTGGGGCGAAGTCGCAATGCCCGGATATGGATTGGGTGATCGTGCAATGGGTATTACGTATCTGCAAGGATTGCATGAAGCAATTATGAAAGCAGAAAAAAAGTGAGTTTTATTTATACTAGAAAGTGAGAGATTATTATGTTAGCAAATATGGAACACGAAATTTATCGGAAAATCGAAAAAATCAAATTGTTACCTCTTTATACTGCAACGGATCTTGCTTATTTAGATCGTTTAGAAGAGATTTTAGTTAGAAATGATGTACAGTTTATTGAAGTGACATTTCGAAGTAGTTTGGCAATAGACGCTATCAAGAAATTATCTCAGTCTGGCGAGCTAATTGTTGGCGCAGGAACGGTAAGAACATTAAGCGAAGCAAAAAGTGCTATTGAAAATGGTGCAAAGTTTATTGTTTCACCGGCAATCGTTCCGGACGTAATTGAGTACTGTATCGAGCGCGATATTCCGGTATTTCCTGGAACAGCAACACCAGGAGATATTCAGCGTGCTATGGAATACGGCATCAAAGTGGTGAAATTTTTCCCTGCAGATATTTATGGAGGATTAAAAGCAATTAACGCATTGAGTGGTCCTTTCTACGATGTTAAGTTCTTGCCAACTGGTGGGATCAACCAAGAAAACTTTATGGAATATGTTCAAAATGACCATATAGTAGCAGTTGGAGGTTCTTTTATCATTTCTGAATCTGCAATCAAAAAAGATGATGGTAAAACAGCTGATAAAATTCTAAAAACATTGGTGGATAAAATTAAATCTTAGAAAGTATCTGATGAATAGAGTGAGCATTTTCTATTTAGAAATAGAGAATGTTGAAATATTTTTTGAAATTAGTAGTGTAATAGCACATAAGTGTTGTTACACTACTTTTTTGAATTTACCCTAAGTTTAATTGAATACTAACTTTCATTGTTTAAAATTGAATGAGTTAGAATCAACTAAAGGAAATAAAAATAAGGAAGAAGGTGTTTATATGGATAAAATTAAATTGTTTATTTTTGATATGGATGGTTTGATGTTTGATACAGGTCGTTTGGCATATCGAGCCTACCTCAAATCGGCAAAAAAACATGATTATGAAGTCACCCATAATGTATATTATTACTTAACAGGACGGACAGAGAAGGACATTCGTCAGTGTATGGAAGAACTGTATGGTGCTGACGTTCCTTACAATGAGTGGCGTGATTCAATTAATGAGTTCAAAGATGAAATTTTAGAACATGAAAAGCGTGTATATAAGAAAACAGGTTTGGTGGAACTGTTACAATTTGCCAAAAATCATGGCATTAAGGTTGCTATTGCTTCATCAACACATCGAGAAAAAGTACGTTATTACCTAGAAATTGAAGGTGTTTCTGAATGCTTTGACATAATTGTGGCGGGAGATGAGATCACCAATAGTAAACCAGATGCTGAAATTTTTTTAACTGCATGCGAAAAAGCCGGGATTGCTCCTAATCATGCGGTTGTATTCGAAGATTCCGCAGCTGGTATCGAAGCTGCTCGACGTGCGGAGATAACTTCATTTTTGGTTGAGGATGATATTACTTATCTTCCCACTAGAAAAGGTCGTTACGCGTTACAAAAAAATTTGTCTCACTTAAAAGCAGAACCGACACCTGCCGATTATCAATTTCTTAATCTCTTGGAGGTTAGAAATTATTTGGCAAAAAAACAAGTATAGCTATCATGTGAAAAAAATTGAGTTTAGATTTTAAGAAAGCTCATAAATCTTTAGATTTCGTGGATTGTAAGATTAAGCTATACAAATAAAAAAGCCATTCGTGATACACTCTAATTGTATTTCCAACCATAGAAAACAAAGGAGTGATCACAAATGACCTATACCCATATTACCATGGATGAACTAGTGATGATAGAATCTTATTACCATCAAGGTATTCCTGTTGCTAAAATAGCTACTTATTTAAATCGTACTCGAACACCGATTAATCATGTTATCAAGTTTTTCAGAACAGGCCATACAGCTTTCGAGTATTACCTGCGGTATAAGGCTAACAAGAAACAGTGTGGACGGAAAAAAGTTGTTTTACCACAAGAGCAACAGCTTTATATCAAAGGAAAAATAGCTGAAGGCTGGACACCTGATGTCATTATTGGCCGTAAAGAAATGACAATAGACTGTTCCGTACGAACGCTTTATCGACAGTTCAAAGAAAAAATATTCGATGAAGCTACCCTCCCTATGAAAGGTAAAAGGAAGCCGAATGGACATCAAGAACGTAGGGGTAGACAAGCCTACAAACGAAATATCTCTGAAAGAATCATAGATTATCCAACGTTTAAAGAAGAATTTGGGCATATCGAAGGAGATACCATAGTAGGTGTTCGCCATAAAAGTGCTGTCATTACTTTAGTAGAGATTTTGTCGAAAGCTATCATTACTTTAAAGCCCAAAGGGCGTAAAGCATGCGACATTGAGACTGCCATGAACCAATGGTTTCAATCCATTCCAAAAAATCTATTCAAATCAGTCACTTTTGATTGTGGAAAAGAGTTCTCTAACTGGAAATCTTTGTGTAACCAGCATGATGTTGCTATCTACTTCGCTGACCCTGGGACGCCGTCACAACGAGCTTTAAATGAGAATTCTAATGGTCTCCTGCGAAAAGATGGGTTACCAAAAGAAATGGATTTCAACGAAGTTGACCAGGCTTTCGTATCCTCTATTGCACATAAACGGAATAAAATTCCGAGAAAGTCACTAAATTACCAAACACCGTTGGAAGTCTTTATGAGTTACATGGATGAAGATACTTTGTATAGCTTAATTTGACAAATCAGATTTATTAAAATATTAATTTTACAAATTAGATTAGTACTTGAATCATTTCTAGTATTCTTTACGGAATCTTTTTGAGCACTATTGAAGAAATTGGCTTTTAGACTGTAAACTCATAAAAGGTATCTTTAATCTTTTTTTCTTCTGTACTCTGCCTCTGATTTGGGGGTAGTTAACTTATTGTATCGTATTTACGAAAATGGATAAGTATGGGCTATTTTGTCCATCTGAAGAGGTACAGTACTGAAATGATTCATCAAATAGTGAAAACGCGAAATCAGGATTAATACTGACATTAAGCCTATCCCAGTATCGCGAAAGAGAATAGTATCGTAAATCTAATAAATTTTTTTTTCAGACATCTAAAATGCGCAGAGAAATCAAAAAGAAAGTAACGTCAAAATAAAATTTTGGCGGGTTTTTAGAAAAATTACAAATTATTCAGGTATTAAAATGGATTGCCTTATCGGGTAGTCTTTTTTTGATGGAACTATACACCAAAAGAAACTTTATGCCAATCCTTTTTTATCAGAATATTTTAAAAAGGTCAGTGTCGCACAAATTCTGCCGTTGCTAAAGATTTTATTTCCAGAAAATAGAAATGTTCAGACAAAAAAAGAGCCACTCTTCGTCCAAATGAAGGTGGTTTTCTAGAGAGAGTCCTACTGTAAAATCATTGAAAATACAACAAATAAAATGGAGATAACTGCAGTTTTTCAAATCAGTGTGATGGCTAAAAAAATCTATATTCTGATTAGTCAATTTTTTGCTGTTCAAAAAATTCTTTTTTGATTTGGATAAACCTTGTAAAATCATTTAAAAGAATAAATAAAGTTGCACGATTCTCAAACTCTGCTCGTGTTTTAGGTAAATCGCTATTTCTAAAATCATTTAACATGGATTTAATATCTATGGTTAAGTCTACTACTGGGTTGCTCTCATGCAACTGGTCGGCTGTTTGGTGAAATAAGTGTGCTAAAACCAAATTTTGCTTTGTTGGTAAAGAACAGACACTTAAATCTATCGACATTTCTGCTAGGACTTTAACCTGTTGCTGGCGCATATCAAAGTATTGAATCATATAGTCCTCATTTTGGCTGAACAACTGGTTATTGTACTCTGTATAAGCTGTTTTTTCTGCTTTTTTCAAATCCTTATAAAGCTCTTTTAATAAAATTTCTACTTTTTGATTTGTATAACCTTCTCTTAGTATTAAATCAAAACCGATTAAAACTTGCTTCATTTTCTCTTCGATTTCATCTCTACACTTTATTAATTGTGTTTCTTTTGAAGGCATATATAAATTAAATAAAATAGCGATTCCTGCCCCGATAACCATTAACAACAATTCATTTGTAAGCCATCCAATAGAGGTGCTTTTTTCCAACAATAAATGAGAAACAAGAACTGAACATGGAGCTATACCAGCTTCTACGTTTAATTTATAGGCTAAAGGAATATAAATTAGGAGATACAGTCCAAATACAAGTGTGCTAAATCCAACTAATTGAAAAAGGATGGTGGCTACACCTAATGCTAGAATCGTGGATCCCACTCTTTGAAGAGCAGTGTTAACGGATGACTTTTTTGTATCTAAGACACTTAAGATGGCTATAATTCCTGCTGAGACACTATATTCTAGTTGAAAGGCTTGAGCTAGTAAAATAGCAATAGTTGTTGCGAAGGCTATTTTTATTGCTCGTAAAGAGACCGTCATGCTAACACTCCTTTAATCTGAAATCTGTTTTTGTATTACCCAACCTATTTAACACGGTTCTGCATACACTAATTTAAGTGATGTCATGCATGTACCGATAGATATTTTTTCTATGCCCAATCTCTAACAGTAAAATGGTGACTGTTTCGTCATTAATAGTAGCTATTAAGCGCGAATCCCCAATTTTATAGCGCCATTTTGCTGAACGAGTGACGACTAATCCTTTTCCACATGTTCTAGGATCTATACAATCTACTAGATTTTTTTGAATCCATGCCATAATTAAAAGAGATTGGTGTTTATCCATTTTTTTTAACGTTTGTTGAGCTCCTTTTTCAAACTCTACTTGGTAGCCTGAGCTCATATTAATCAGTTAGCTCCTTTAACAGGTCTTTAAAAGAAATGCTTTGAGAATGTTCTTTATGTTCCTCCATAGCCTGATTATATAAACCTAAATCAATTTCATCTTCTATCTTTTCTAAAACAGAATTTCTAAATAAAGCAGAAACAGAAATATTTTTAGTTTTAGCATATTCTTTTATCAATTTTTCTTCTTGAGAATCAATTCTTAGTGATATAGTAGTCATTAAAATGAACCTCCTTCTTTTGTATGTACATTGTAATACGAAAGGGAAGAGATTTCAATTTCTTTTTCTGATTTGTCAAATTAAGCTAGACAAAATATCTTCATCCATGTAACTCATAAAAACTTCCAATGGCGTTTGGTAATTTAGTGACTTCCTCGGAATTTTATTCCGTTTATGTGCAACAGACGATACGAAAGCCTGGTCAACTTCGTTGAAATCCATTTCTTTTGGTAACCCATCTTTTCGCAAGAGACCGTTAGAGTTTTCATTTAAAGCTCGTTGTGACGGCGTTCCAGGGTCAGCGAAGTAGATAGCGACATCATGCTGGTTGCACAAAGATTTCCAGTTAGAGAACTCTTTTCCACAATCAAAAGTGACTGATTTGAATAGATTTTTTGGAATGGATTGAAACCATTGGTTCATGGCAGTCTCAATGTCGCATGCTTTACGCCCTTTGGGCTTTAAAGTAATGATAGCTTTCGACAAAATCTCTACTAAAGTAATGACAGCACTTTTATGGCGAACACCTACTATGGTATCTCCTTCGATATGCCCAAATTCTTCTTTAAACGTTGGATAATCTATGATTCTTTCAGAGATATTTCGTTTGTAGGCTTGTCTACCCCTACGTTCTTGATGTCCATTCGGCTTCCTTTTACCTTTCATAGGGAGGGTAGCTTCATCGAATATTTTTTCTTTGAACTGTCGATAAAGCGTTCGTACGGAACAGTCTATTGTCATTTCTTTACGGCCAATAATGACATCAGGTGTCCAGCCTTCAGCTATTTTTCCTTTGATATAAAGCTGTTGCTCTTGTGGTAAAACAACTTTTTTCCGTCCACACTGTTTCTTGTTAGCCTTATACCGCAGGTAATACTCGAAAGCTGTATGGCCTGTTCTGAAAAACTTGATAACATGATTAATCGGTGTTCGAGTACGATTTAAATAAGTAGCTATTTTAGCAACAGGAATACCTTGATGGTAATAAGATTCTATCATCACTAGTTCATCCATGGTAATATGGGTATAGGTCATTTGTGATCACTCCTTTGTTTTCTATGGTTGGAAATACAATTAGAGTGTATCACGAATGGCTTTTTTATTTGTATAGCTTAATCTTACAATCCATGTAGAATAAATAGAAAAGGATTTGAAGTAGTAATGGGAAGAAAAGAAACAGTAAATAGTTTAGACACAGAATCAGTAGGGAAATCGTTCTTAAGATATCTAGTTCCTTCTATTGTGGGTATGTTGTTAATGGCTGTTAATATTATTATTGATGGAATTATGGTTGGCAATAAGCTCGGATCAGTTGCTCTAGCAGGTGTCGGTATTGCTGTACCTGTTTACAGTATTTTTGTAGCGATGTCACTATGGATAGGTGTGGGTGCTGCAACTCGTTATTCCGTTATGATGGGGGCTAAACGGCCAGATCAAGCACGTATTATTTTTTCACATGCGATTAGTACGATATTAGTCTTGACGATAATTATTGGACTCACTGCTTTTATCTTTAGAACAGAACTTGCTTATTTATTAGGTGCAAATGCAGATACGATTGGATATACATCAGATTACCTGAATATTTTATTGCTTTTTGGATTTATCTTTACAGCAGAGAATACTTTTAGTATTTTAGTACGTAATGATGGTGGTCCGAATACAGCAATGACTGCACTTATAGCTACGTCAGTTGTTAATATCATTTTAAACTATGTATTTTTATTTGTATTTGATTTTGGTGTGAAAGGTACAGCTACTGCAACACTGATTGGTGCACTTGTAGGACTTATTATCCTCAGTACGCATTTTTTTAGGAAAAAAAATAATTTGCATTTTGTGCGTTTCAGCTTTGATAAAAGGTTGATTGCTCTCATTTTAGTTATCGGTTTTCCAAGTTTTCTTGCAGAAGTAGGTATTTCTTTTTTTACAGTTTCACATAATATCGTATTTGAAAATCTTGCAGGTACGATTGGTGTATCTGCCTTTGCGATATTGAATTATGTTCATAGTGTGACGTTATTGCTGTTTTTAGGAATGGGATCGGCTATTCAACCTTTAATTAGTTATTACAAAGGAGCTAAGGACGAAAAGAAAATACAAAAAACAATTCAACTCGCAATTGGGACAGCTCTGATAGCAGGCATCTTATTTATGCTCATTGGTCAGTTTGCAGCAACACAAATCGTCAGATTGTTCGGTGACTTCCCTGAAGAAGTCGTAGCATTAGCAGTATCAGGTATTAAATTATTTTTCATTGCCTATCTCTTTATGGGAACCAACTTTGTTATGATGACTTATTATCAATCTATCGGACAAATTCGAATGGCAACATGGATTACTGCAGCACGTGGTATAATCGTTTTACTGATTATGCTTATGATTCTGCCTAAATTATTTGGTTTGACAGGTTTATGGCTTGCCGTTCCAGCATCGGAATTTATTGTTCTTTTGACTATTTATTATTACCATAAAAGATGGCACAGTAAAAATAGCCATTCGACAGTATAGAATAAAAAGCAGGAACTAAAATTGTGCAGTAGTAAAAGCTACTCTGCTCATTTAGTTGCTGTTTTTAGTTTTTTAGTAGAATAAATGAGTCTTAATATCGTGATGGATACTTACAATAACTTGTTTTCCAATTCTCTTTAAGAGATAATGAAATCGTTAACAACACTAGTAGGAATGCGCTGATTCTTTAAGGTAAATAGATGAAATAGTTTGTTAATTATTAATTTAAGGAGGGGGTGATAAAGATGACTATAACTACATTTATAGTATTTCTTATATTAGCAAGTGTAGTCTATAATAGCTTACGTATAATAAAATTAAAAGAAGAAAATAATAAACTGAAAAAAGAAATAGAAATCTTGAAAAAAAGGATATCGAATCAGCGAGTAATCTATAATTTAAAAGAAGTGAATTTAAAAAATAAGAGACAATCAAAAAATAGAATGAATAAACCAACCAGGATACTTTTAAATACGTTCTCTTTAGAATCGTTTTTATAAAAAGCATACATATTAAGTATACCGCATATCAAATCAGCAAAAAAAGAACCTTGAATGGATACAAGGTTCTGATAAAATGATTTTATTTATTCATAAAGCAAAAGTTAATTTTTACTAGCTAATCATGTGGGACTTATTTAGTGAATTAGTGTCCTTCTTTTTTAAAATCTATCGCACGAATGAGTTACAATGAGTCAATGCTAGAGCTCTTCATTGTGTCTAACATTCGTTTTTTCAGTCAATTTTTTAATAAGGTTTTTATTTAGTTGTTTGTATTCTTTTAATGAGTAATCAGACAGTTCTTTTGTTTTTTTATTTAAATAAGAATCTAATTTTTTAGGATTCATTTCAGCCATTTTTTCTGCTTCTTTGTCTATTTTTGCTACTGCTTCAGTCATGTGATCCCAGACCTTTTCTTGTACCGGTGCAATTATTTCAGTTTTAAATTCATCATGGTACGGATTAGTCAAAGCGTTAGTTGTTCGATATGTCCAATAGGCAGATTTTTCATCAGGTTCGTCGGTACCTATCTGGTATTCTTTAGGCGTTTCTGTTATCCCACTATAGAATGGAATATAGTTGCTTGTATCTGGTACACCCAGCGCTAACCAGTGAATAGCACTTATTTCATCTGGCACATTGTTTCTAATTTGGAGAATATGAGATTCCATCGTATTCGGTACACTTATAGGACGGTATTTATCCGATTCTTTTTTTCCGAAAGTGTCGTAGTCTGTATTATTATAATGTGAGCCTAAGATGCCAGCGATTGCTCTTGTCGTAATTGGTTCATCTGCTTTTACAAAAAGTTCAAAATCTGTGTCATCAATTTTTTTGTCAGATTCCGTTAGCATTTTCTGGCCGTACCATACTCGAGGAGTATTATACTGAGCATCATCTTTAGTATCTGCAAAAGTTTCTCTGATGGATGTGTTTTCTAGATTGTCTGTTAGCTTATTATCGCTGATAAATTCTTGTAAGTTTTTAGAATAAAGGAAATTAGCTGAATCATCCCAATCGAAATCTTGAATTGAGATTGTGTTTGCAATAACAGCATAACTATCATCTGGTACTCTTGCTGCTACCCAATGATGTCCAGTGAGTATCTCCATATACCAGATATCGTTATTATCGGAAAAAATAATTCCGTTTGTTTCTGCAGCACCTTTATCCTCGACAATCTTACCTAATCTCTCAATTCCTTCTTCAGCCGAATTGATATAGGGTAAGACAACAGTCAGTATGGCATCTTCAGCGATTCCTTTTTCTACTAAAGGATCAAGTTCTAAGACATTCTCCTTAGCTGTAGTAGAGATTCTGTTCCGCTCATCGCAATATTATTGCTATTAATTCCCGCTTCTTCATATAGTCCTTCTGAGACATCCCATTCTGGAGTAGCAGTATATTTTAATTGTTTTTTAGGCAAATGGATGGAAAATCCATTTCCTTCTGATACAAATTTTTGTTTATTCTTATTTGCTTCTCTTACAAAAAAATGTTTAGTCCAGGCTGTCCCCATGTCTTCGTTTCTTGCAACCATAGTTGACCCATCTTCTGAAGCATCTTTTCCTACCAACACAGTTGTACAAGCCTCAGCTGTTGTATAACTAGTCATGAATAATATACCGGTTGTCACAAGAACGCAGGTGCTTTTTAATAATTTTTTTGCCCTCATGTTGTTTTCCTCCCTAATGGACTATTATTAGTGATTATCAGTCATCTATGTGCTTATAAAAAGTCTTCGACTAGATAAAATTCACTGCCACCTCTCATGATAAATTTATTGCTACTAGTAGCAGAACACTTTTTTTAAAATGGAACCGAACCTATGATAAAAGGATTGTTCATTACTTCATAATCACAACTAAATAACAGCGCTTACATAAACGGAAGTAAATCATTTCGAAAGATTATATTCGTTATATTAGAAAAAGAAAAGTATTTACTGAGAAAACTCTTCTTTAGAGAACAAAGACTCTCATCAAAAAAATCATTCTTTTCTAAATAGAGCGATATTTTCTTGAATGCTTATTTTATCAACCATTTGTCCACTTAACCGCTAACGGTTATCCTAGAAATTTTTTATTTGTGAAAGCTTGAACAGAAAGAAAGGATAACCCACCTTTATGCTCGAATACATAATATATCGTAAATTATTTATAGTTAGAGTTTACTGAAAAGTTCAGAAAACATTCAGTTAAAAATCAGTAAGAAAACAGCTAATGTTCAAGTTGATATCGTATTATTTATATAACAACAGATGAAGGGAGGGAAAACTTGAAGGGGTTAATGAAATGGAAAATGGGGAAAAATTATAATTATGAGAGGATGTTAGTTATGAAAAATTTAACTAAATTTGTTTCAAGTGTTTTATCAATAGGAGTTTTGGCGACTGGAGGCATTACTGCTTTTGCTGCAACAGATATAGAAGCTGATACATCTACAAGTTCATCTAATCCAACTATTTCACAAGGAGCTCCTGATATTAGTTCAATGAAAAGAAGTAGAGGTAGTTTTGGTGAGATGGAAAAACGAGAACCAACGGATGAGCAAAAAACTGAAATGGCAGAGCATATAAACGAAAGACTTGCTGAACAATTAAAAGATGGCAAAATTACGCAAGAACAATATAATCAAGCTATTACAGATGTTGAAGAAGGTGAAAGACCAAACATTTTGCGAGAAGGTAGAGGTGGTTTCGGTAATATGGAAAAACGAGAACTAACGGATGAGCAAAAAACTGAAATGGCAGAGCATATAAACGAAAGACTTGCAGAACAATTAAAAGATGGCAAAATTACGCAAGAACAATATGATCAAGCTATTACAGATGTTGAAGAAGGTGAAAGACCAAACATTTTGCGAGAAGGTAGAGGTGGTTTTGGTAATATGAAAAAATCAGAACTGGCTAATGAGCAAAAGTAAGTTTCACAAAAAAACGTCTCACTTTTTTAAGATTAAATAGAAATATAAAAAATACACTCCCGCTAATGAGTAAATAATCCATTAGTTTTGGGAGTGTATTTTTTAGGGGATTTTTGACCCAGCCCATTTAAATTAATCATTTATATTCAAGCTAAACCAAAACATGCTGCCCTTGCCAATTTCAGATTCAACTCCATACTGCCCACCGTGCAGGTTGATAATTTTTTTCACAATAGAAAGTCCAAGTCCTGTGCCTATGATAGTTCTCGTATGTGACTGTGTTTTTTTATAATAGCGATCCCAAATATAGGGCAAATCACTTTTTTTGATTCCTTCACCATAGTCAATTACTTCTATTCGAACGGTATCTTTTATCGTTATTTGACGAATTTTCACAGCCTGTTCGTTACTGCTGTGCGTAATTGCATTGAGCAATAGATTATAAAAAACTTGGATAATTTTACTTTCATCAGCATATATCTCTACTTTTTCATCATAATCAAACTGAAGCCCATAGCCTTCTTTTTTTACGAGTTCTCTCATGCGAATAATCGTTGATTCTAGTGACTCGGTCAGATTAAATGGTGCTTTCTTTAGCTCGCTTTCTCCTCGTTCTAAAGTGGAAATATCCAATACATCATTAACCAAAGAAGTTAATCTTTTTGTTTCATCCATAATCACTTCAGTCTGTTGGGGAGTAACTTCATCAGGAAAATCATGCATCATCTCCGCATAACTATAAATAAGAGCCAAAGGCGTACGTAAATCGTGTGAAACATTCGCCATCAATTCTTTTCTGAAATCTTCTACCTTAGAAAGTTCTGAAGCTGCTACATTTAACGTATCCGATAATTCTTTGATTTCTAGAAATCCATGGCCTTGAAAATCCGCTTCGTAATTGCCTTCTGTCAACAACTTCGTTCGGGCATTTATTTGTTCTATCGGTTTAGCAATCCGCTTTGAAATAACAATAGCAAGGATCGTTGCTAGTGCCACCATAATTCCCGTTATAATGAACAGTTGCATCTGAAGAGTTGAGATGGTCGCATCAACAGGTGTGATAGAGGCATAAAAAGTTAAAGAAACCTTACTCCCATCATCTAATTCATATTCTTGAACCTTTGTTAAGGTTTCTGATTGTGAACGTTTAGATCTATTTGAAGCAGGATTAAAAGTAAAGGGTGGCGTAAACTGTTCGCTTGGCCTAACTATAATATCCTTATTTAATTTAATTTCATAAATAAGCTCATTCAAATCTGTTTGATTAATTTTTTCTCCTACTAACGTAATCGCATTTTCCATCTCATTTTTTCGGATAATTTTATACATATCACTTAAAAAAACCGTTTGAAAGATCCACAATATAGTAAGTAAGAGTGCACAAAATCCTAAGAGAAAACTGAAAATCCTCCATTGTAATTTAAGTTTATCCATCAAATCGGTACCCCAATCCTCTTATGGTTACAATAAATTTTGCATAAGGACCAATCGATTTTCTTAATAACTTCATATGTGTATCCAATGTTCTATCATCACCCATATAATCATATCCCCATACTCCTGAGAGAATACGTTCTCTAGGAACGGCAATATTTTTATTATAAATCAAAAAGAATAACAGTTCATATTCTTTAGGTGCTAAATTGACCTGTACACCATTAATAAATACCTGGTATGCAGTCATGTCTACTTTAAAATGCTCTTTTTCAAAAATAATATGATCCTCAGTATCATCTTTTGCAGTGTTATTTTTTTCAACCCTACGTAAGATAGCGTTAACTCTTAGCATAATTTCCTTTGAAGAAAAGGGCTTGACTACATAATCATCTACACCTAACTCAAAACCTAGGACTTTATCGTATTCTTCTCCACGAGCAGTTAGCATAATTACAGGTACATCAGATGATTTACGAATTTCCTTTACTGCAGAGAAACCATCGAGTTCTGGCATCATCACATCCATGATGATGATATCAAATTCAGTTTTTTTGAATATCTCAACAGCTTCCATTCCATTACTTGCTTCAGTAACCTCATAACCTTCAAAAAGTGCATAGCGTTTTAGTACGGTACGGAGTCCTGCTTCATCGTCACATATTAAAATTTTAGCCATTTTACAATCAGTCCCTTCCTAAATTCGCTCTTATTAATTCTATCAGATTCCTAAATATTCATCTCTTTTGAATGGTTTGGTTGATTAGTGGTTTCATCTGGCCATTTGTTTTGAAATTGCATTACGCTACTTTTTACTTCATCCTATAATAAAACGGTCATCTTTTCACTCTTGCAGTTCTATCGTTTTTTATTATGATTTAAAAAATCTGCCTTTTTGTTAATCTTTCAGAGAATAGCCATCTTTTACTATGTTTAGTAGTTTCAGGCCGACTCATTACCTATTTTAGCGTTTTCTCCATAAAAAAAATACACCTATCATCATTTTATATCGTTAGTTTAAATTAAATGTTCAAATACGATAGGAATCCATACAAATTTACCATTAATTACTTTATTATGCTTTAACCGAGAGAATTCATCATTTTATGAGTTTGTATCCTGAAATGGTATTTATTTATCTCTTAGTACATGGAAAAAATATTTTTCCGTCAATGTAGATGTCACTAAGATACAAAACAGAGGGGTTATATATGTTGAATTTACGCAATAATCAACTAATTTTTAATAAAAATGTTTTATGAATGATTTAGGGTGAAACGAGTTATTAAAAATCATCAATTTCATAAAGAAAGTACAGTAAACCGCTTGCTGCTCTGTAAGTTAGTCAGAACGGCAAGCGATTTATTTGTTTTTTTGCGTTTAAAGCTAATGGGAATGATGAGAATCAGTGAAAGCATCAATCTAAATGAGAACGAGGAGACCAATATAAATACCCTGACATATCTAAAAAGAGAAAGTGAATACTGTTAGAAAGTGAAGAGTTTAATGAGTCGGATTTGATATAAACGGATTCTGATTTTCAATAGATTTAACCCGTGAAACACTTAGAATTAAGGTGTTTTTGACTGGTTCAGTCATTCGAAGCAAACCGTTAAACATACTGATTTTTCAAAGGTCCTTGTAAGATATTGTGAATAAATTCCCGTTACTATTTACTTTAATGAAAAACAATCATATAATTGGTAATGAAAATCATTCTCAATTACGGGGAACGGGTCAATTGTAAATTTTAGGGTTAAATACTACCTATTTAATCGTTTAGTTCTAGATAAAATGGATTGAAAGAGAGTATGTGAAAATAAAAAGGCGATGTGTTTTGGAAAGGATGATATTATGGAAGTGTATGACGTGACAATAATTGGAGGAGGAACTGCGGGGCTTTATAGTTCCTTTTACTCAGGATTGCGCGCGATGGAAGTTCAGTTGCTTGAAGCTCAGCCCTATCTGGGGGTAAGTTGAACTTATATTCTGAAAAGATTGTCTGGGATGTGGCTGGGATTCCACCAATGCCTGCTGGCCAATTTATCCAACATCTGATTGATCAAGCAAAAACCTTTCACCCGAAGATTCGTACAAGTGAAAAAGTTAATGGGATAAAAAAATAGCAGATGGAAATTCTCAGATATATACGACAAAAGGAAAAACTTATTTAACTAAAACACTTTTACTAGCGATGGGAACCGTGTCAACCTATGCCGATATCTGAAATCAAAAGTGGAGAGAGTTTGGAAACAATATGTAACGGAATAAAAAATTAAGCCATACAAAATTAAGCAATTTAATGGAGGAAAAAAAATGAATAGGATAAAAATGACGAAATACTTAGGACTTCTTACAGCTTTAACATTTTTACTGGGCGGATGTGGACAGACAGATTCTACAAAAGATCAAACGAATAAAGAATCTACAGAACAGGCAGAAGTAACAACTTTTCCGTTAACGCTGGATAATTACACCGTATCTTCAGAAGGTGCCGAATTTTCTGGAAAAGAAATAACGTACGAATCTCGTCCGGAATCCATCGTTGCCAATAACCAGGGAACGGCAGAATTGTTGCTTCAACTTGGATTAGCTGAAGATATCAAAGGCGTAGCCGCATTATACGGCGAAGGCGACGAAACAGTAGCGGAGGATTTCTCCAGCATACCAGTTCTGGCGGAAGGATATGTTGGGAAAGAATTGGTGGTTGGTGCTGACCCAGATATCGTTGTTGGACGAGGCCAACTATTTGCAAGTACGGAATGGGGAACCGGAACGGTTGAAGAATTAAATGAGCTAGACATTCAAACCTATATTCAAGCAACTTCGACGAGTGATGCAACGTTTGATGATTTGTATGTAGACATTGAACAGTTAGGGAAATTATTTGCAGTTGAAGAGAGCGCACAGAAATTTTCAGATGATGTGCAGTCACGCATGGAAGAAATAGTCGCGGGCGTTCCTGATAACCAGGAGACGTTGGATTATGCTTACATCTTTGGGGCAGAAGGCACTAACGTGAATGTTTATAGTGGTGCAGTAGACACGTACTTAAACGATGCGTTGAGCTATATGGACTTGAACAATGCGTTTGCAGACGCAACGGGCGAAATCAGTGTTGAAGCGTTACTTGAAGCTAATCCGGATATATTATTATTGGTCAACTATACTGGCGGACGCGCTCCCGAAGAAAGCCTAGCGGATCTGAAAGCTAATGACGCACTTTCAAGTCTGACAGCTATTCAGGAAGATCGCGTTTATACCATAGATTACAATCAGTTTTGGAGCTACGGGTACCAAATTTTAACCGGTATGGAACAACTCAGCACCGAATTGTATTCAACAAATTAACGTATCACGAGGAAGGAAGAAAGTGATGAACCGCATCGACAAACAACGTCAATTATTTTATATAAGTTTACTCCTGTTTACCGTATTGATTATTTTTTCGGTGGGAATTGGTGTTACGGTCGGACAAGTCGCGGTACCTCTCACAGAATCTTTTCAGATCCTAACCAAAAATCTTTCAGGAGGACTAATTGGCGATTTATCTAATCTTTCCTCTGATGCCTATGAGAATATCATCTGGCAAATCCGTTTTCCGAGAGTACTATTAGCGATGCTCACGGGTATGGGATTATCATTAGCCGGTGCAGTCATGCAAACAACGGTCCAGAACCCGCTTGCAGATCCTTATATTTTGGGGATTTCGTCTGGGGCTTCTCTAGGCGCAACGTTTGCTATAATGATTGGCTTTGGTGGAACCAGCATACTGGCTCAGTTGGGTTTATCTTTTTGGGCATTCCTAGGTGCTGTGACAGCCGCTTTTCTTGTCTTACTTTTATCGAATGTTGGCGGACAGGTGAATTCCATCAAACTGGTTTTATCCGGAATGGTATTAAATGCGCTGTTTACAGCGTTTTCCAATTTCATCATTTATATAGCCAACGATGCAGAAGGTATTCGTTCGGTGACTTTTTGGATGATGGGAAGTTTGGCAGGAGCAAGTTGGTCCACACTGCCCTTAATTGCCACGGTTGTCTTGATTTGTTTTCTGTTCTTCTTAACACAAGAACGCACGTTAAATATCATGCTATTGGGTGATGAAGCAGCAATCACGCTCGGAGTCAACTTAAATTTTTACCGTAAATTGTATTTAGTCATTGCTGCGATTCTGACAGGTATCATAGTTGCGAATAGCGGAATGATTGGCTTTGTTGGATTGATTATTCCACATATGATCCGTGGAATCGTCGGATCCAATCATCGATACTTTTTGCCATTATCTGTTCTTTCAGGATCTTTATTCATGGTATGGTCTGATATCTTGTCTCGCATCATCCTGCCAACGGTTGAATTACCCATTGGTATTTTGACATCGTTAATCGGCGCACCACTGTTCATTTATATTTTTGTTAAAAAAGGCTACGAGTTTGGAGGGTAAGAATGAATTTAACTGTTGATAACGTATCGGTATCTATTGCTTCCCAGCAAATTATAGAAGACATCTCCTTGCATGTTAGTCAGCATCAATTTGTCGGTTTGATTGGACCGAACGGCTGCGGGAAATCGACTTTATTGAAAAGTGTTTCGAAAATACTTGAACCCGATAGGGGAATCATTACTTTGGATGGCGACAATATTCAGAAACTCTCAAACAAACAGCTTGCAAAAAAATTAGGCGTAGTGGGACAGTTTCACCAAATCAATTTTGACTTTTCCGTCCGTCAGATGTTACTGCTCGGACGCTCACCGCACAAAGGTTTAATGGAGAGAGATAACGCGCTAGATTATGAAATTGTTGAAAAAGTTCTTCACCAAATGGAATTGGAAAACCTCGCTGATAGAAGTTTTTTGTCACTGTCAGGAGGGGAAAAGCAGCGGGTGATTTTAGGCAGAACTTTGGTGCAGCAACCTAAATTTCTAGTTTTAGATGAGCCTACCAACCATTTGGATATCAAACACCAATTGAGTATTTTAAAAACAGTCAGTTCCCTGCCCATTGGTGTATTGGCTGCTTTACATGATTTGAATTTAGCTTCACGCTTTACGGATTATTTGTATGCTATGAAAGACGGAAGAATAATTAAAGAAGGAACGCCTGAAGAAGTGTTAACGGAAGTGGTTATTAAAGAACTGTATGAAGTCGACTGTCGGACATATACTAATCCTATTTTAGGTAAACAGACCATTGAATTTCTATAAAAACCATAAATTTCAAATTAGGATTACCTTTACAGTATACTAAAACCCTAATCTTAAGTTTAACAAGGTCTCACTAATGTCACCTTCGTTGATTCGAATAGAACGTTTCATAAATGTTTCGTTGCTATGACCAAAGATTTCCATTAACGTGGCCATATCTTTGGTCTTTTTGTAGCGATGGTGGCCAAAAGCACTTCATAGCGTGTGCGTACTGATAGCATCGTGACTCAATAGCTTAGCAATCTTTTGAAACATTTGATAGAGACCGTATTCACTTCCAAATGAATGCCTTTGGTACTTGGAAACAAACAAGCTTCTGATTCTAAGTTTTTTTAGTGTACTCTTCAATCAAGTCTTGCACACTACTCAAATACGAAATGGGAGTTTTTTCTGTCTTTTTTCGAAAATACGTGGATTTTTAGATGAAATAATAGCTTTTTTCGTTAATTTAACAATACCGGACATGCTTGAACCACTGTTAATCCTGATTAAAAATAGGAAAACATCCCAATTAATCATTTTATTAGGTCTTAACTTAAATAAAAAGTTATTTATTTCTTGTTGTGTTCGTAATGGGTGCACATTGTAACTCATTGAAATAACCTCTTCTCTCACAAAAAAGATAAACGATTTCATTCAGCATATTACATAAGCATGTATTAAAAGGGCGTATAAAAAAAGAACCCACTCTGAGGAAGTCAAAATTCAGAGGAGGTCAAATCTAAAAATAGTTAGAAAACGGTATTATCAAGTGTATTATGTGTATTTAATTCAGTGATTTTACCTGATTCGAGATAAACAATCCATTCGCATAAATTTGTCACGTAATCGCTGATACGCTCCAGATTTCCGGCTACAAAAATGTAATTAGCTGCACCAAATACTAACTCAGGATCTTTCTTCATTTCATCTAATGTTCTTTTTTGTAATTCGAAAGCAAGCTGATCGATTTTGTCGTCTTTTAGAGCGATTTTTTTAGCTTCTGCTACATCTGCTTCGATGAAAGCAGTTAAAGAACGTTCAACTAATTTCTTAACTTTTTCAGCCATTACCGCTAAGTCATTTTCAATATCTAAATTCTTTTTATTCCCTTTAACACGAATCGTTGCTTTGGCAATGTTAACCGCATGGTCTCCCATGCGTTCTAAATCGGCACAAGCCTTCATAATAGTAATGATACGACGTAAATCACTGGTTACGGGCTGTTGCAAGGCAATGAGCTCAATGGATTTGGTTTCGATTTTTACTTGTTGTTCATTGATCAGGTGATCGTTATTCACAACTTTTTCAGCTATGGCTTTGTCATGGGCAACAAACCCCTTAACAGATATATAGATTGATTCAGATACCATTAATCCCATCTGATAAAACTGTGAATGCAGATTGTTTAGTTCTTCTTCGAATACTTTTCTCATGAAATAGACCACCTCTTATTTTTTTGAAATGTTATGCGTTTATTTGATTCTAATGGAAGTTGCTGTTTAGCCGAACTTACCTGAAATATAATCATCTGTTCGTATGTCCTTAGGATTGGAATACATTTTTTCTGTTGAATCAAATTCAATGATTTCTCCATTTAAAAAGAAAGCTGTTTTATCCGATATTCGAGCAGCTTGTTGCATGTTATGTGTGACGATGATAATGCTGTAATTTTTCTTGAGTTCATGAATCAAGTCTTCTATTTTGGCAGTGGATAACGGATCGAGCGCTGAGGTCGGTTCATCCATCAGTATGACTTCTGGTTCTACAGCTAAAGCTCGAGCGATGCAAAGACGTTGCTGCTGACCTCCAGAAAGACCAAAGGCATTTTCACTTAATCTGTCTTTTACTTCATTCCATAACGCAGCACCTTTCAAGCCTCTTTCAACAACCTCATCTAGCGTCTTTTTATCTTTAATCCCGTGAATACGGGGTCCATAAGCGACATTATCATAGATGGATTTAGGGAAAGGATTTGGTTTTTGAAAAACCATCCCAACCTCTGTACGTAAAGCTTCTACTTTAGCGTCGGATTTAAAAATATCCTCATTGTTATAGTGGATGGAGCCTTTCATTTTTACAGAAGGAACGAGTTCCACCATCCGGTTCAATGTTTTAATAAACGTTGATTTACCACATCCAGAGGGTCCAATTATTGCAACAACCTGTTTTTCAGGTATATCAATTGAGATATCTTTTAGTGCCTGTGTATCACCATACCATAAGTTGAAATTTTTGACGGAATAGACAGACTGAATAGTTTCTTCTTTATTCATTATTTACCTCCTACATTAATAACGTTTCGAGTATTTATTACGAATAGCAATAGCCAGCGAATTCATCACAATTAAAATAATGAGTAAGACAATGCTTCCGGCGGCGGCTACTGCTTGAAACTCTGCCTGGGGTCTGCTTGCCCAGCTGAAAATTTGAATAGGTAAAACAGTAAAGCCATCTAATACAGAAGTTGGGGTATAGGCAATAAATGTCATTGCGCCAATCATCAACAGAGATGCTGTTTCACCGACACCTCTAGATAAGGATAGAATCGCTCCAGTTAATATTCCGGGTGTGGCTGCTGGAAGGACAACGGTTCGAATAATCTGCCATTTGGTTGCACCCATTGCATAAGCGGCCTCATACTGTTCTTGTGGAATAGACCGTATGGCCTCTTTTGAAGCGACGACTATAACCGGTAAAATAAGCAGAGACATGGTTAATCCTCCAGCTAAAATACTTCTGCCCATTCCTAATATTCGAACAAATACTGTCAGACCAAGTAAACCAAATACAACGGAAGGCACTCCTGCTAAGTTTGCTATATTCAGTTCGATAAAACGGGTAAATTTATTTTTCGGTGCGTATTCTTCTAAATAAATGGATGTACCTACACCTAATATTAGAGAAACTGGTATCGTGATAGACATGACCCAGGTAGTTCCGAGGATTGCAGCTTTAATTCCCGCATCTTCAGGTCTTCTTGATGCATAATTAGTGAAGAAATCAGTATTTAAATAGCCAATCCCTTGTGTAACAATTCGTATAATTAGTGTAGCTAGTACGATCATCCCAAAAAGAGTAGCTGTAAAGAAAATTCCTTTGGCTAGTTTGTTTTTTGTAATTCTTTTAGATATTTGTTTTTCATCAGGTACAACAATTTTGTTTTTCATTAGTAAACCTCCCTATATCGGCGGGAAATATGATTGGCAAAGACATTCATGACTAAAGTAAAGAGGAACAGAGTCATCCCTACCGCATAAATACTATAATAAATAGTCGATCCAAACGTTGCATCCCCCATGCTGACTTGAACAATATAAGCAGTCATTGTCTGAATTGATTCAGTGGGAGTAAAACCTAAGTTTGGTGTGGATCCTGCTGCAGTGGCGACAATCATTGTTTCACCGATTGCACGTGATAGGCCTAAAACAAGCGAAGAAACAATCCCGCTAAGTGAGCCGGGAATAACAATTTTCAAAGCAACTTCTAAACGTGTTGCGCCTAAGGCCAATGCGCCCTCTCGCATGGACTGGGGAACAGCATTCATCGCTTCTTGAGATAACGAAGTAATCTGGGGAATAATCATAATTCCTACAACTATACCCGGGCTTAAGGCATTAAAAATAGGTAAATCTGTAACGAACGTTCGTAATAAAGGTGTAACAAACGTTAAAGCAAACAACCCATAGACAACGGTCGGAACACCGGCTAATACTTCCAAGATAGGTTTCAATACTTTACGTTTTTGATCACTGGCGTATTCACTCAAATAAATGGCTGCAGCTAAACCAATGGGGATAGCAACTACCATTGCAATTGCAGCAATGGTGAATGTGCCGGAAATTAATGGCCAAATACCATAACTGGGATCATTCCCGAAAAATGGGTACCATTCTGTACCGGTTATGAAATCAATAAAAGAGACCTGAGTAAAAAACAAAAAGGTTTCTCTGAATAAAGTGAAAATGATTCCTACCGTTACAAGAATGGAGAGAGAAGCCATGAGTAAAAATAAGTTAGGCATTAATTTCTCGATTTTATTATGAGAGGATTGTTTAGCTCTATTTTGTTTAATCCTTTCACGTATAGTTGATTGCATGATGTAACACTCCTTAGACATAGGCAAAATGTCCATCGAGTGAGTCCGCGATGGACATTTTGCTGTATATTAATCTTTGCTATAACTATTTCTTACAAGTTTTAATAGTAATCACTGTTTTTTTCTGAAAGGTATAAAAATTTATCTTAAACCTTCAAGCGTTTCTAGACCATCCGTATAAATGGAATCATCTAGCGCTACGTATCCAACTTCAGTAGCCATTTCTCCGGCCATTTCCAATGTGTACTTAGCAAATTCATAAGCCGTATCATTTTCTACAATAGATTCGTTATTTACATAGAAGAATAACGGTCTAGATAGGGGTTCGTAAGTGCCGTTTTGAACGGTCTCATCTGACGGTGTTACGACTTCTCCATTATTATTTTCGATGGGAACAATTTTAACGGTATCTTGGTTTTCTGCGTAATATGCATATCCAAAGTAAGCTAATGCATTTTCAGATCCCTTAGCACCTTGAACCAGCACATTATCGTCTTCTGATAAAGACGCTTCTTTATCAATTTGCTCTCCGTCTAAGATGATTTCATCGAAATAATCGTATGTCCCAGAATCTGCCCCTGGGCTAAATAATAGAATTTTTTCATCTGGCCAGCCTTCTCTTACATCTGCCCATGTTTCGACGTCACTTTCTTCTAACCAAATGGATTTCAGTTCGTCAAGAGTTAAATAATCTACCCAATCATTTTCCGGATTAACAACGACTGATAATCCGTCAAGAGCTATTTGGAATTCAGTGTATTCAATACCTGCGTCCGCAAGCAAAGCGGCTTCTTCTTCTTTCATTGGTCGAGAAGCATTCGTGATATCTGTTTCTCCAGCGATAAATTTTTCCATTCCTCCGCCAGTCCCCGATACACCAATAGTTGCTCGAGCTTCTGGGTTTGCAATAGAGAATTCTTCAGCTACACCCTCCATAATTGGAAAGACGGTCGATGATCCGTCAACCTGAACTGAACCAGTAATGCCTTCAGTTGTTTCGTCAGTCGATGTGTTTCCACATGCTGCTAAGAGAAGTACCATACTTAGTGATGCACCAATTTTTGCCAAGCCACTCATTTTCATATAAAATCCCTCTTTCTCTTTATAAGTTGAACATCTCCTGTTCATACTTTCATAATAAACGACTAACATTAATTCCATGTAAATTGAATGTAAGGATTATGTAAATATTCATGATAGTTGAATTGGTGTACAAGTATTTCTTATATAAATATACTTAATGTGACCTAAACTTAGTTGAACCAGTAGGCTATTTAGCCTGTCATTGCTTTAAATAATAATAATTACGTCATTCAATTTAATTATAGATAATTCATGCTTTTTGATATCCTACTTAAAAGTATGATAGATATTACTCTTTTACTTGTTTTTTTTTACACCTAAGAGGCGTGAAAAAAGAACCCTAATCTGTTATGGTTAAAGCGCCTAAACTAAACCATGAAAAGGGTTTTCTCAATGGTTACATTGCATGGAAATGGCTTGAATTTCAATGCTACTATTTTGATTTCAAATAATGGTGGTAAGTATTGTAGATAGTAAATTATTGATTTACAAGATTAAATAATGTTCTTTGTAAGCTAGTACTTGAAATTGAAAGGGACATTAATAGGGTGATTGACTAAAGTTAGCCAAACTTAATAATTGAGAGAATTTTTTTTTGAGGAAAGCAGCTATATTCAGCCACTTTAACCAGGTGAGTACAATTTGAAAGGAAACGCTTTCCGTTTTTTGGATTCTATTATCGTTGAGATGGAAGCGATTTCCGAGTATGCTAAAAGCAGGAGGTAAGGGAACGTGTTGGATAAAGAATTTATTAATTTGTTTACTGAAAAGACAGTAACGCAGTTACTGAATGAAAAGGATTTAAAATTATTAACAGGCCTTGGCAGAAAAAGACTTTCTAAGAATATTGATTTGTTAAATTTAACGTATTTGTTCAATCAAGAGGAAGTATTACAAATCAATCATTTTGATTTAACTAATATTAATATCGAAAGAGTTTTGCTGGATTATAGTGATAGTTTTGTATTACCTGATGACTTTCGGAAAATGTTGCTTTACTTAATCATTTATATTCAAGTGGATGCCTACTCAATTTTAGTATTGCAAGAAAGCTTGGACGTTAGTCGTAATACAATTATCACTGATTTAAAAAAACTAAATAATGACTTAGAAAAAGTTACAGTTCAGTACGATCGGAAAAAAGGATATGTCTTGAAAGGTACTGAATTAGAAATTCGTAAGTACGCGTTGTTTTATATTTTCACTTTATACAAAGAGTTAGAGCCCAAAACAATATTAATTGAAAGTTGTGGTCTTTCTCAAAATTATTTCAATGACTGGTTGGAGCAAACTTACAGTAGCATTAAGGTGAGCAAGCTTGATATTATGACAGGGCAAGTCGCAGAGATTGTTATTTTTATTTTAATTACTAGTTCAAGAAATAAAAATAGTGAAAATAAACTAGAATTTTTGATTGAACCAGAGTATTTACCCAATCAGAAATACTTGAATTTTTCCAATAGTTATCGGGAATTATTTTCAGATCAAACCGAATTAAATTATTTATCTCTAATCTTTTCGGCAATTTCACAGGAAGAACTAACTGAAGATAGTAATATTTTTTCTCAAATATTTATCGAGTTTTTAACAATGTTCAATGTTATTTCCGGGATTGATGTCTTAAATTATCAAGCTTTGGTGACTCGTTTGAGGCTACATTCGCTTGCGATGATGTATCGTGAAAAATACTTTATTTTCCTTAATAATGAATTAATTGAAGAGATTGCTGAGTCAAATAAATCTTTAAATAACGTGTTACAAGAAGCTGTTAGCCCAATTGAAGAAGAAATCGGTAAACCTATTAGTAAAACAGAAATTGGTTATCTCATAGCAATTATTGAATCTTATTTACAAAGTAAAAATGAACAGTTTACCTTGCTGCGAGCGATTATTTTATGTCCTAATGGCACTACGTCATCTGTTTTATTAAAAAAGGAATTAGAGGAACTATTTCCGGCTATTCAGTTTTCTAAGGCAAGTTCACTAAGTAATTTTAAAGAGATTGATCCTAATGAGTACGACATTATTTTTTCAACAATTGGAGTTAAAACGCAAAAGTATTTGTATATTATTTCTAATTTTTTATCTAACTTTGAAAAACAAAAACTAAAAAAAGAAATTACCGAACAGTTTAACTTACCAACTTTAAAAATTCCATCGTATAAAGAAATTGAAAATTTATTATCTAATCACGAAACAGCAAAGCAATCAACGGGTGATTTATATGATGAATTAGTCGCAATTATAACAAGAAATAGCAAACGTCAAAAGGAGTGGAGTCCAGTGTTAAAAGAATTGCTTACCGAGGATACGATAAAAATGAATGTGAAGGCAACTGATTGGGAAGATGCAATCAGAAAAGGTGGGGAGATTCTGCTTGAAACCGGAGTAATACAAGGAAGTTATGTAGAAGCCATGGTCAAATCAGTAAAATTATATGGCTCCTATATTGTGATTACTCCACATATTGCCTTAGCGCATGCAAGTTCAAATGATGGTGTCAATAAGATTGGATTTAGTTTAATTACCTTGAAAAATGAGATTAAGTTTAATCACGAAGAAAATGATCCGGTGAAAGTTGTTATCACATTAGCGGCTACGGATCAGTCAACGCACTTAAAAGCCTTATCTGAATTAATGGAGTTGCTAGGTGATGAGAACTTTTTGAAAATTGCTTACGATCCGAAAGCTGAGAAACAAGATATTTTAACATTAATACAGGATTTGAAGGAGTGCTAATGATGAAAGTAGGAATTAAGCAACGGATTGAATTACTACAAGGGATTAATGATGAAAATTATAATCAAATGCAAAAAATTGCTGATGTCATTGTTACAACGATTCGCAATGGAGGCAAAGTCTTATCAGCCGGGAATGGTGGTAACGCAGCAAATGCTCAGCATATTACTGGTGATATTGTTGGTCGTTACAAAATCGAGCGTAAAGCTTATGCAGCAATGACTTTAACAGTTGATTCTTCAGTTATGACTGCCATTGGAAATGATTATGGTTACGATGAAGTATTTGCCCGTCAGGTTGAAGGGTTAGGAAAAGAAGAGGATATACTAATTATTTTAAGTTCTAGTGCTCACTCGCCTAACCTAGTGAAAGCTGTTACTAAGGCTAAGGAGTTAGGACTAATAGTGATTGGTTTCTTAGGAAACAATGGTGGGAGCTTAAAGGATAGTTGTGATTACAGTTTGTGTATTGCACCAAAAGATTCAGACTTAGCAGAAGAATACGCTATGACAATGAATCATATGATTTTAGAAGAAGTTGAAAATCAATTAGTTAACGGATAAGTTAGTAAAAAATAGAAAAAGAAAAGAGGAAATAATAATGAAGATTCTAACAGTATGTGGCATGGGCTCAGGTTCAAGTTTAATTTTGAAAATGAACGTTGATAAGATTTTAGGTGATTTTGGGGTAGATGCCGATGTGGAAGTTTGCGATTTAGGATCAGCTAAAGGAACCCAAGCAGATTTAATTATTTCAACAACGGGTTTTAAGAGTCAGCTAGAAGATATTGCCACCGAAAAGATACTTATTACAAATGTCATAAATAAAGAAGAGTTAACGGTTGCCCTTAAAGAATACTTTAATAAGTAAGATTTTGAAGAATAGTGGTAAATAAAAGAAAGACAAAATAGAAGAGGAGTGTTTTAATAATAAATTTTATTTATAGCTTTTTTAATCAACCAGCTATTATTATTGGTTTAATTGCTTTAATTGGTCTTGTGGCTTTAAAAAAACCGTTCTCTAAAATCTTAACGGGTACTCTTAAAACTGTGATTGGCTTTTTAATTCTATCGGAAGGTGGCGGAATTATTGCCTCCGCATTAGACACCTTAGGACCAGCTTTTGAGAATGCTTTTAATATTCAAGGAGTAATTCCTGCCAATGAAGCTGTAATTGGTGTGGCTGAGAATATTCTCGGTAGCGAAATGGCTTTAATCATGGCTTTTGGTTTTGTCTTTAATATCATAATTGCACGTTTTACTAAATTAAAATATATTTTCTTATCCGGCCACCATGTGTTATTCATGTCAGCCCTACTAGCAGCTGTGTTAGGTACGATTGGTTTTAGTGGCTTTGAATTAGTGGCCGTCGGTTCGATTTTCTTAGGAGCGGTCATGGCGATTTCACCAGCTATCGTTCAACCGTTTTACCGTAAAGTAACTGGTAATGATGATATAGCTATGGGTCACTTTAATGCCCTTTCTTATAGTCTATCTGCTTTAGTTAGTGGTGTCACTGGAAATAAAAAAAAGTCAACAGAAGATATTAAAGTCCCTGAGCAATTAAGCTTCTTCCGTGATAATACTATCTCAACAGCAATTGTTATGATGTTAATTTATGTTGTAACCTTTCTGTTTGCAGATGCTAGTGTCATTAATGAAATGTCTGGTGGAGATAATGTTGTAATCTATGCTTTAATGCAAGGACTTAAATTTACAGCGGGCTTCGTGATTGTACTTCAAGGTGTTCGGATGATGTTATCTGAAATTGTACCAGCCTTCAAGGGGATCTCTGATAAAATAGTTCCAAATGCAACGCCAGCATTAGATGTACCAGTTATCTTTCCATTCGCACCAAATGCTGTTCTAATTGGTTTCTTATCTTCAGTTGTTGGAGGTTTTATTGTTTTCTTAATCTTACCATTCACAAACTTGCCAGTAATTATTCCTGGTTTAATCCCTCTATTCTTTGTTGGAGCGGGCGCTGGGGTATTGTCAAATGCTACTGGTGGTTTAAGAGGAACCATAATTGGTGGGATATTTAATGGTGCACTGTTGATATTCTTACCGGCTTTATTGTTACCATTAATGGGTGAATTAGGTTTTGCTAACTCAACTTTCGGAGATACAGATTTTGCTGGTGTCGGTATTTTACTAGGTTACTTAGGCAATTTATTTGGTAAAACTGGTATTTATGTCTTGTTGTTAGTATTAGTAACATATTTATCAGGATCTGCTTACCGCCAAGTTAGTAGCGGAAAATTACAACAAGAACAAGTAAAAGAAGATTAATATGTTTAAAGACTTCATCTCAAACTATCAATCGGAATATATATCGACTTTGGAAAATCTAGAACAAAATTCACTAACAGAATTACTAAGTTTAGTTGAAAATGCTATGATTAAAGGTCAAAATGTCTTTGTTTTAGGTAATGGTGGAAGCTCTGCTTCTGCCTCTCACTGGGTTTGTGATTTTAACAAAGGAGTGGGTTTAGAAAAGAGAGAGCTTAAGGCTCGATTCATCTCTTTGACAGACAATGTACCAGTAATGACAGCATATGGTAATGATATCTCTTATAGCAAAGTTTTTGTGGAACAATTAAAGAACTTGATCAGAAAAGATGACTTAGTCATTTCTTTATCAGTTTCAGGTAATTCAGAAAATTTAGTTTTAGCTCAAAATTATGCTAAAGATCAAGGGAATAAAACAGTTTGTATTACTAATAACCAAGGAAATTTATTAAGGGAGAGTGCTGATTTGATGATTTCAGTTCCTTCAGAAAATTATGGCATTGTTGAAGATGTTCATATGTATATTTGTCATGTACTATCTCAATATATCGCTCAAAAATAGTGAAATATTCTAATTTTAAAAAAAGATTGCAAAATAATTTTGATTGTATGTAATCAAAGATTAAAAAAGTATAAAACAAGAAGGAGAAAATATGTTTGATAAAATTGATGGTTTAGCAGTTAACACAATTCGCACTTTGAGTATTGAAGGTGTACAAAAAGCTAATTCTGGACATCCTGGTTTGCCAATGGGTGCTGCTCCTATGGCATACGTATTATGGACAAAACAAATGAAAGTAAATCCTAAGCATTCTCAGTGGTTTAATAGAGATCGTTTCGTCTTATCTGCGGGTCATGGTTCAATGCTTCTTTATAGTTTACTGCATTTATCGGGCTATGATGTATCTATAGAAGATATAAAACAATTCCGTCAATGGAATAGCAAGACACCAGGCCATCCAGAAGTCCATCATACGGATGGTGTTGAAGCAACCACTGGTCCCCTCGGTCAAGGTATTGCTAATAGTGTTGGATTAGCAATGGCAGAAGCACATTTATCCGCAACATACAATAAACCAAACTATAAAGTTGTTGATCATTATACTTACGTTCTTTGTGGAGACGGAGACTTGATGGAAGGCGTTTCTTCTGAAGCAGCTAGTTTAGCAGGTCACTTAAAGCTTGGTAAGTTAGTTGTTTTATATGATTCAAATGATACTTCATTAGATGGTCCTATCTCTAAATCCTTTACAGAGAATGTAGGGAAACGTTTTGAAGCTTATGGTTGGGAACATATTTTAGTTAAAGATGGTAATAATTTAAATGAAATCAATCAAGCAATTGAAAAAGCAAAACAAAATACTGAACAACCAACATTAATTGAAGTGAAAACGGTTATTGGCTTTGGTTCTCCAAATGCAGGGACACATAAAGTTCATGGTTCACCTCTTGGTTTAGAAGGAATCGAAGCTGCTAAAAAAGTTTATGGTTGGGAAGATAAAGACTTTTTTGTTCCCAATGAGGTTGCTGATCGGTTCCACCAAACAATTGGAAAAACAGGCGAGAATGCAGAAAAAGAATGGAAAGAAATGTTAGAAGATTACCGTAAAGAATACGTAGATTTAGCAAGCAAATTTGAAAGAGCTCTGTCTGGGGAACTACCAGTTAATTTGTACAGTGAATTACCAATTTTTGATATAATGGATAAAGCGGCTGCTTCCCGTAAAACAAGCAGTCAAATATTGAATTTAATTGCCAAGAAAGTTCCTAATTTGTGGGGTGGATCAGCTGACTTGTCATCTTCCAATAATACGATAATCGATGGGGAAAAAGACTTTCAAGCTGGTCAATATGAAGGGCGAAACATTTGGTATGGTGTACGCGAATTTGCAATGACAGCAGCAGCAAATGGAATTGCTTTGCATGGAGGATTAAGAACTTATGTGGGGACGTATTTTGTTTTTACAGACTACTTAAGGGCTGCTATACGTCTTGCAGCTATTTCTCATTTGCCTGTAACTTACATCTTTACGCATGATTCAATTGCAGTAGGAGAAGATGGTCCAACTCACGAACCGGTTGAACAGTTATCTAGTTTGCGTGGAATGCCCAATTTATCTGTTATCCGCCCAGCTGATGCGAATGAAGTTGTAGCTGCTTGGGAACTAGCACTAAATTCTAGTGATCACCCAACTGTTCTCGTTTTGACACGTCAAGACTTACCAATTTTACCGAACACGAAAGAAATGGCACGTTCGTTTGTTCAAAAAGGAGCTTATGTATTATCTTCTCAAGAAGGTGAGAGACCCGAGGGGATTTTAATCGCCAGCGGTTCAGAAGTTCAATTGGCTCTAAAAGCCCAAAAAGAACTTAAAGAACAAGGGACGGACGTTTCTGTCGTTTCTATGCCAAGTTTTGATTTATTTGAGAAGCAAGATGATGAATATAAAGAAAGTGTACTACCTTCTGATGTACGTGCAAGATTGTCGATTGAAATGGGAGCAACATTCGGATGGAAACAATATGTCGGTTTAGACGGTTTTGCTTATGGAATTGACCAGTTCGGAGCAAGCGCGCCTGGAGATAAAATAATTAAAGAATATGGATTCACTGTAAAACCTATAGTAAAAGCTTTTAACAAACTTTTATAATAGAAGATAGTATTAATGAGAATATAAAAACTATCGTTTCGAGTATCTTTAACCTGTTTGAAATGAATACCAATAAAAATAAGAATTAATTTTTTTAAGAGAGATTAAAAAATGAAAAGACCCCAAAAAGTAGGTGCATTCCTAACTTTTTGGGGTCTTTTCATAAATATATATTTGAAGGTTCTAGTTATCCCCTCTTATAATTTTTTTTTACAGACGGTTATTTTAAGTGTACCCATAGCAGACAGTAGTAGGCTTGCAGAGTATTGGAATGGTAACAGAAAGAAATAAAGAACCTTGAATTCACAAAGCTCTTGATACATGATTTTGTGTCAATTCATATATGAATTATAAAAGTGCCCCCCCTTTTAAAATGATATCCGATTTTATGTTTTTCATTAATTTAAGGCTGCATAACAGTGTTTTCTTTATCTTTAGGATATCCAATTAGTAATTTTTTTATAAGTTAGCAAAAAATAAAGCAGTAGGAGTAAACGGATTGTACTGTTCTAAGATACTTTCTTTATTCCATAACCATAAAGACTAGTAAGACTTGTTTTAGTAACCGTAGATTAATTAACCATTGGATCTCCAGAAAGATCAAAAATCAACTATTACCCATTTACTGTTAGTGCTATCCTTTCCATCTACTACAGTAGCCATCATAACTTTTCCAGGAACAACTTGATATGTGAAGATTTTTGCTAAATCAGGTTGAACCAATAATTTTTCTACTGTAATATCTTCATCTATAGAAATTAACTAGTGAAGCAATGTCCTATAGATATTTATACAAAAAAATAGCTAGTGGAGTGGAAGAAAAAAAGGGAATTAGACTAATTGATAGTATGAAATAGATTGTTTTTTATCCTTGGAAAAGAGACGGTAGTCACCCTTTTTTTGTCGTCTGAAGTTTAAAATAACAACAATTTCAACCTAAAAAGAGCGAAAACAATAGCTGTTGTTATTATTAGACTTTTATTTTTTTTGACCCTATACTGAAGGTAGAATAGAAAAGGAGGTGAGAGTATGAAAACATTAGATAGTGTTGCTTTGGGTCTGTTAATTGTGGGTGGTTTGAACTGGTTGCTAGTTGGTTTCTTCGAATTTGATTTGGACGCTACGATATTTGGTGGAGAAACATTCCTCTTATCTAAAATCGGCTATATTGTTGTTAGTCTTTGTGCCCTTTATTCAGTAAAGTTCTTTCCCCTAATTACTTTTCAAACAACCTCTCAGTATAGAAAAACATAAACTTCAGACTAATAAAAAAATGACTTTTCATTCTTTTTGCTGTTTGTTTTTCATCGCGGGTACAATTAAAAAAGCGATACTATCGAAATGTACTACATTCCCAAAAAAATAGAGGTTCATTTAAGTAGCGAATGTTTAATACTAAGGAATAAAAATACCTTTGAAAAGAGGCTTATTATGGAGACATCAGTGTTAAAGGTTTTAAATATAACAAAACAGATTAAGAAAAATCAAATTATAAAAGATGTCAGTTTTGATATTAAAAAGGGAGAAATATTGGGTTTTTTAGGACCTAATGGATCTGGAAAAACAACAACTTTAAGAATGATTGTAGGCTTATCAAAGCCTACTTCAGGAGATATAAAAATCTGTGGGTATTCTATTGAAAAAGACTACGTAAAAGCGATGTCTAATGTAGGTTGTATGATAGAAGGCCCCGATCTTTATGATTATATGAGTGGATATAGAAATCTTGAAATATTAGGTAGCATGTCAAAAGGTGTCACTAAGAAGGATATAGATGAAGCTGTAGAATTAGTCGGTATGGGAAATCGGATTAACGATAAAATTAATATTTATTCCATGGGAATGAAACAAAGAATTGGTTTAGCGCAAGCTTTGATTCACAAACCTAAATTATTAGTTTTAGATGAACCGACAAACGGACTTGATCCTCAAGGCATACATGAGTTTAGAGAAATTATAAAAGAGTTAGCTAGAGAAAAAGGCATTTCAGTGTTGATCTCTTCACATTTAATTAGTGAAGTTCAATTGATGTGTGATCGAGTCAGTATTATAAATAATGGAAGTATTATCAAAAATGCATCAATAGATGAAATTTTATCAACTGGTGAAGTTGTTTGGACAGTAGATAATCCAAAAAAGGCACAAGCAGTCCTTAAAAATAATTTTAATGTAGCTTCATCTATTGATGCAAAAAAATTAATAGCGCTAGTTAGCGTAGAAATGCTTTCAGAAATAAATAAGACTTTATTTAATTCAGGTATAGAAATCAAATATGTCGAAAATAAAAAGAGAACGTTAGAAGATTTATTTTTAACACTTACAGATAAACATAAAATCGGGTAAAGGTGTGATAGCATGATTTCGTTAATACAAAATGAGGTAATAAAGATCTTATTAAAGAAAAAAATGGTCCTGATCATTATTTTACTTTTAATTTTTGTGAGTTTACTTTCATATGGACAGAAATATTCTTATGACAGAAATATACAAAAATTTGAGGCGGAATCTGGGGGTATAGAATATGATTGGAAAGCCCTTACTACTCAAAGGCTCAATGACCTTGAAAATCGTAGTAATAATGAATTCATACCAGAGGAAGTTAGAGCGTCTATTGATAGAGAAATTCAGCAATTGACTTATTTTATTGAAAATGACATCAATCCTATAACACCTACAGCGTCTAAATTTAATGTTCAATTTGTAGAACAAGGCATAACACTGTTTATACCTCTTTTAATTGTAATCTTAGCTGCAGATGTAGTTTCAAGTGAATTCTCCCAAAAAACGATTAAAGTTTTACTCACAAGAGCAGTACCTAGATGGAAAGTATTATTGAGCAAGTATATTGCACTCATCATGATGACGACAATTTTAGTGTTTATTATTGGTGCCCTATCTACTTTAGTATCCTATTTGTTTTTTCAACAATGGGGATTTAGTGAACCCGTAGTAACAGGTTTCAGTTTGATTGAGGGTAAATTAGATTCAAATTCAACGATATTAATCTCTCAATTTCAATACACTTTATTGATCTATTCTCTATTGTGGTTTGTGTCGATAGTAGTAGCCTCTATAACACTATTGATTTCGGTGATAGTTGATAATAGTTCGTCGGCCATTGGCATATTGATGGCCTCTCTAATCGGCGGTCAGTTTTTACAGTTTTTCTTATCTGAATGGCAATTAGTCAAGTATTTTTTTGTAACCAATTTAGATCTCACTCGATATTTAACTGGATCCTACCAGCCTATTGAAGGGATGAGTTTAAACTTTTCTATTCTTATACTAAGTGCTTGGGCTGTATTATCATTGCTAATAAGTTTTAGAGTATTTAACAGAAAAGATATCCTAGTTTAAATCGACTATTAAGGAGAATAACTATGTTTAAAAAAGTAATATGGCCACTAGTATTATTTAGTTCAATAGCGCTATTGATTGTATTTATAGCGGGATTTATGACCTCTGTATACGTAAGTAGGAGTGAAGAAAAAGAGAACACAGAAAAACCAATGGAAAACTCACAAAATACACCTGAAGAAGGAGATAAAACTCCAGAAGCTGCTTCTGACATACTCATCCTTGGAGACTCTATTGGATTTGGAGTAGGGGATGAAGAAAATTTAGGGTTAGAAAAAAGATACCTAGATTTAGTCAATAAAAATAATGAAAATAAAAAAGCCATTACGAATATTTCAGTACCAGGCTATGAAAGCAACGAACTTGTAGATTTAATTAAAAGTGGAGAAAACAAATCTAGTATTTCAAATGCAAATTTAATTATCCTATCTATTGGAGGAAATGATTTAAATCGTCTAGAATATGAAGACAATGTAACGTTAACAATCGCATTTGAGGAAGCGCTTAAAAACTACAAACAAAATCTAGAGTTTATAATTAAAGAGATTAGAACGATCAATCCAGATGCACAATTAGCATGCATAGGTTTATACAATCCTTATAGCAAAGAAGAACCTGAAAAGGCCAGATTACTTTTAAAATGGAATTATGAAACTCGTTTAATTGTAAATGCAGATGTCAAATTTGCCTATATACCAACTTATGAATTATTTGAATACCATTTAAACGACTATCTCTCTATAGATGAATTTCATCCAAGTGGTTTAGGGTATCAAGTGATAGCAGAAGAACTTTATCGAATATTAAACTAGATAAAATGCTAGCTATATTAGCGACAGTGTGTAAAAGTTAGTTTATAATGTTAAGCAAAAAGTTCTCATATAAAAAGTAAGAAAGGAAAATTATCGTGAAAAAAATTAATTTTATTTATTATTTATGCGCAATAGCAATGGTTATCTCTTTGGGAAATGTATTTATAAATGGTGATTTCTCAGTAGAGGGTTCGGCACTGTTAAATAACAATTGGGGAGTTATGTCTTTGGTGGATCTCTTTGCAGGAATCATTATCTTTTCAACTTGGATTGTATTTAGAGAAAAGAATAAACTATTGATTGGAGTACTTTTAGTTTTAATGGTGTTATTTGGATTTTTAACTGCAAGCTTGTATATACTAGTTAATTTATATAAAAGTAAAGGCGACTGGACGGAATTTTTCTTCGGCAGTAGAAGAAAAGAGATAGTAGAAAAATTAAATACTACAAGAAAATGAAACCTTTGAACAATTATTTGAAAATAGGATAGATGAAGTCCAATGATTTTTAACGGATAAGATAAGTGATGCAAGTTTTCCACCTATAGTGGATTAGATTCAATGGTTATCTAAAAATTAAGGTATAATGTATTTATTAAGGAGTGAGTTTATGTTTACGTTTACGTTGGGAAGAAAGACAGATTTTAGTTATAAAACAAATCAACTAATAGCACTATTGTCACTGTTAGTAGTTGCTATAGGATGGATGTTAACAGGAAAGGTTTCGTCAGGGATTTATATAGGAGTTGGAGTATTTTTAACTTGGGCACTTTCTAGAGAAATTGATCCAAAACATGAGTATTCAGCATTTCTGGCCGCTGCCTTTTCATTTTTGAATTTACTGTATTATGACAATGTTCAGCTTTTAGTGATTGTTTGGATGCTTTTACTCATGAGAATAGTAAATGGAATTACAGGAAAAGAGCTAACCGTTTTTGATATTTTTTCAGTATTAGGACTCACTATATACCTATCTTTAAACGGTGGAAACAGTGTGTATTTAGTGATATTTATTTTAGCTATAGCCTTTATTATAAAAGCTAGAGAAAAAATGAGAGCAGCATTGATAGCTAGTGGGATTGGTTTAGCATTCTTTATAGTAGAGAGCTTTTTTATGAGCTATTTATCATTCAACACTATAAATTATTTAGATCCAATCAATATATTCGCCATTGCCACATTAAGTCTATCTTTTGTATTATTTTGGTTTTTATCAAAAGCTGAAACTGAAGATGATAAAGGCAATAGATTAAACAGATTTAAACTCTTAGCAAGTCAAATAGTGTATAGTTCTGCTGTTCTGCTGTTATTTTTATTTGGTGATACAAGTCTTAATAATTTAATTATATACTTGTCAGCTATAGTAGGGGTAACAATTTACTTTATTGGATTTAACATTTTAAATAGGGAAAAATAAAAATAGTTCTAATTAAAATGATAATACATTTGAGCTTATGTTTAAAGACTTGACTCGATTACTCATCTATTAGTTTATAATAAAATTATAAGATCTTATTGATAAAAATATCTGGATTTTTTTACTTTTAAAATAAAAAAAGAACCATTATTTAGTAAGGTTTTAGATACACGTTTTTAAGCAATTTTATGTATTACATTCTGCTAATAAGCGGACAAGACAAAGAGCAATCAATCTTTTTTTTTGATGTTTTGTACTATGTTTTTTACTTTTTTAGTTAACTCAGGATACCTTTTTTAACGATTTTTTAAAACGGTTCATATAAAAAAACTCCTCGAATATTTTTTGAGGAGTTTTTGGAGCGAATTAGTCTGAGACTAATTAGTTAAAACGAATAATTTCTTCGACTAAATCCACTAAGTTTCTATTTGACATATCTGGTTTCAAATAGTAAGGGTTGTATTGATCTTCTTTACGTTTGATATAAGCTGTGACAAGTCCAACTTTTTTAGCACCAAATAAATCCCAATCAT